>Ga0209935_1000351_pt1 | contig 128437 bp, 145 predicted proteins | sample ThiBio_1000_plan_2_FD_183958 | JGI IMG/M metagenome (GOLD analysis project Ga0209935, IMG submission 183958) | Wastewater bioreactor microbial communities from Cape Town, South Africa - Thiocy_cont_1000_plan (SPAdes) | ecosystem: Engineered > Bioreactor > Thiocyanate-remediating >... | reverse complement strand
ATAATGGGGCTTAAATATGGGTGTTAGGCAAGATGATGAAGGCAAGTATGTTACCAGTGACAGGCCGTTTAAACAGTATGATCATGGATGGCAGGCACAAAATGCAGAGAGCTGGCAAAATGCATGTGATGCCAGCAAATCAGTTAGTCAGCCGAGCCAGTCTTACCAGACGCCACAGTTTACAGCAGTTGCCGGTCAATCTGGGTTAAGCACTCTTTTTGGCTATGCCACGATAATATTAACATTCTGGGCTATTCTTAATTTTTTTATTCTTATTCCCGGCCTGAGGGCAAGTTTTTTATTACAAAGCGCCGGAGGTTTTTTTGCAATACCTGGGGCAGGTATAGGGTTTATACTTAGAGTTGTCCATTTAATACTTTTTGCCCCTTATGTTTTTATATACCCTTGGAGTGATGGTGACATTGCCAAACAATTTTTTTACCAGATGGGTGTGATAGCCGTAATTTCGATTCCAGCTCTAATTCTGTGGAAAAAGTTAAAGAAAACCATACTTTATTTTACAGGAGCACTTGCGATATTATCCTATATCTCCGTAGGTTTGCTGGCACTTAACAATGACTTATGGGCTTCTTTTGAAGTTTATCCCTTTTTAAACTAGCGCGGCAATGTCATGCCGTTCAAGCTTACCCGATTCCCGCCCGTTGTGCGGGAATCTTTGTAGAAACCAGACACGCCCACGATGTTAAAGACGACAATATCGTTATGCTGGGGCATAAGGCTGAAGTCGACAAGAAGAAAAGAGCCATCGAGAATACCGGCGCCGATCATGGAATCACCGGACACACGCAGCGTGTAGGGATAGTTATGTATGGCGGATGGTCTGTAGATGGATATCGTGGACTATGGAAAATTATTTTAGGGTCCGCAGCGCCTTGATTATCATGGTAGCGTGCTGTCATGGGGTGTCGGGGGTCGGAGGTTCAAATCCTCTCGTGCCGACCAAAAACACATTGAAAACCAGCCTCTTATGGTTGGTTTTTTCATGTTTAAAATTTGTGCGGGGAATCATTGGGGAAAAATGGGGGAATAACCCCCGACATTTACACGCTACATTACAGGCGATTTATCGTCTTTAACTTGGTTAAGTGTATGTGTAAGAACGCCGTGCACCGTAACATCATTCAAGGCTTCTCCTTCGATCGCCTCACCCTCTTCCGTTATCAGTGCCTGACCCATTAGCTTCACAAACTGGTTTCTCCCGTCCATGCTAACCAGCAACGTATCCCCTCCTTCTGGCTTCAGACTGACGTTAATAACGGCCCAGCCGCATGAAGTTTCAATAACCCGGCAGTTGTTATCTACACCACAGATAACATCTATCGTCATGCGCTGCTCTTGGTAATCCATGGCTGGCGATGGAAATCCCATTAGAAAACCCTCCCCATGTTACGCAGGATCCAGTATCGGTTCTCGCTTCCGTTTGTCGTCTTATCGGCGAAGTCCGGCTGGTATCGCTCGATCCATGAATTTGCATCTGCCTGGCTGAAATGCCAGTTCCTTTCCTGCAGTTCAGCGATGAATTTGTCTGTATGCAGGCAGAGATAGCCCTTCGGGTTTTGCTGTATGGCCGCAATAAAAGCAGCACGAATATCCGGTTGACGAGGCATAAACGCACCCTCACTCGCTCATTGACTGTATACATATACAGTAGTATTTTTATAAAAACAGATCAAGCACAGGCAATTTTCACTTTTAAGAGGATCGTTATGTTTGTTGAACTGGTTTATGACAAGCGAAATGTTGAGGGGCTCCAGGGGGCCGGAGAGATCATCCTGGCTGAACTAACAAAGCGGGTGCACAAAATTTTTCCTGATGCCGAAGTGAAGGTAAAGCCGATGCAGGCGAACGGCTTGAATAGTGATGCCAGCAAAAGCGATCGGGAAAAGTTGAATCGCATGCTGGAGGAAATGTTTGAAGAGGCCGATATGTGGCTGGTGTCTGAATTCCCGACGGTTCGCCAGGCTGGGCTGTAAAATGGTTCAGGCTGCCAGCTTCAATATTCACTGGCGGCCTGCATTATTTCTTACCACTACCTACCGGAAATTTTCGGTAGAGTGTTGAAACCCCTACGTCGTAAATTATTGCCACACGCTGACGAGATTCCCCTGCTGCGATCAATCTCCCTGCCTGCGCCCATTGCTCATCCGTTAATTTGGGCCTGCGACCGCCGATCCGCCCTTTTGCTCGCGCAGCTGCTAAACCCGCCCGGGTGCGTTCAACAATGAGCTCTCTTTCCATTTCTGCTAAAGCCCCCATAACATGAAAGAAGAATCGGCCCATCGGCGTAGACGTGTCTATGCTGTCGGTCAGGCTGCGAAAATTAATGCCCCGCTCTCGCAGCTCCTCCACCAGAACGACAAGATGCCGCATGCTTCTACCGAGCCGATCGAGTTTCCAGACCACCAGCGTGTCTCCCTCCGACAAGATACGGAGTACCTTTTTGAGCCCCGGCCTCTCGGATGTCTTGCCGCTTATTTTATCTTCAAAAATCAGTTCACATCCTGCGCTATCGAGCGCATTTCTCTGTAATGCGGTGTTCTGGTCATTTGTTGACACCCTGACATACCCAATAAGCATGGTTTTATCCCCTGCAAAAGGCAGAAAGCATGCCACTGGTGAGCTAGATGGTCATTCTCAAAAATGTTGGTTTGAAAGAAGCTGCAAAGCGTGAGGTAGGAACGGGACCGGGGCAAATACCCGATATGTCGTCTTTCACTTCGGGGCCGGGGTGGGTTCGCTTCCCGGATGGAACAACAATACAGCAGGGTAGTGCTGGCTTCGCAATTGGCGTGAATAACCAGTACGTCACACTCCCGCGAGCATTTTCCTCTGCAAATTTCAGGGTCGCTACGGTCTGGAATGATGTTGGGGTATCGCAAGGGGGAAGTGCGGCACAGGCAGCGGCGGATATTGGTCTTGGAACAGGGTCAAAAACCACGACGCGGTTTGGGTTGTGGCAGGGTGGCTCTGGTGGCTTCAACGTTGACTGGATTGCTATTGGAGTATCATGAAATGACAATTGAATATGTCTGGAGCCCGTCAACAGCGGGGTTTTATCCCATTATTGAAAAAGAGCGTCTGATTGCTGCCGGGGAATGGCCTGAGGATGGTGTGGACGTTACAGGTGAAGAGTACGGTGCATTGTTTCCTGCGCCGCCGGGGAAGTTTATCGATACGCTCGATGGGCGTCCTCAATGGGTTGATATGCCGCCGCCTTCTGAAGAGCAGCTGATTGCTATGGCTGAAAATGAAAGGACGGCAAGGCGTACCGTTGCCAATAATGAAATTAACTGGCGCCAGGATGCTGTTGATGCGGGAATAGCCACAGAAGAGGAAACCGCAGGCCTTGCGGCATGGAAAAAATACCGGGTCTTGCTGATGCGTGTTGATACAGCAAAACCCGTATGGCCTACACCTCCGGGGGAGTAGGCCACTCGATATCAGGTGCGCTGGAGGTATCAACGGCCTCCAGTCCATCAAGATAATCCAGCCACAGATTGTACTGCGCCAGCTCATCACCCTTTAGTCGACCAATGGCGGCTTTGCCAGGCCACTGTTTTCTGCTGATGTAATCATTTGCATCATTAACCCGCCTGTTCTTCTCAGCTTCAGCTGCTGCCACCTGTTCGCCATGTGTTGGTGGCGGAAGATCAACCCATGCGAGATGACCATTGATCACGTCAACCATTTTCCCTGGGGTGCTGACTCCATGAAACTCTTTAACTTCCTGTTCTGTAAGTTTGATGGCATCCGTTGGCACCGGGTTATAAGTACCATCTTCCATCCATTGATCAGGAATAAACCCGTTCACTGATTTGCTGTAATACATGATTAATATCCCAATGATATGTAAACACCTGCGCCCGTGGCCGTAGTCACTCCAGGAAGGTTGTTATACACCTGAAATGATGCTCTGTTGTTACCACCACCACCTGCCAGAATTGAGTTTGCACATGCTGCTGACGAGCCCGCGATGGGAATAGTCGCTAAAAAACCACCTGGGTAAGCAAAGCCATAGGTCATTACGATTGAACCTCCAGCCGGGATTGCAGGAACAGGCCCCCATTGCAGTATTAACCCACCGGGCTGATTAGGAATTCTGATGTAACCTGCCGAGTTAAATCCCCGGGCGGGGAAATACGAATTTAACCCTGCCGCATCAACAAGTTTTTTTTGCGTGCCAGCGGTAATATCGGCAGCACTGGCGATTTCCCCTAAACCAAGGTTTGCGAGAGCCGTAGAAATCGCCGCTGCACCATCTGATTTGATATCAGCGAATGGGTTTATACGGCTCAGTGTCAGTTTTTGAATTGCTTTTAAAACCTGCGTCATATCGTTAATGTCGAGCGCCAATCCTGCCGACTCTACAATATGCGCTAACTCTTCCTGCATGGCGTTAAACGCTGCGGCCCGCAGCCTCGTTGCGGCAATACCACCAGCAACACTTCCATCAGTATATTTGCCATCCTGCGTTGCAGTAGCTTCGACTTGCCCGATTCGGAGCATAGTTAATCCTCACTTAGTGTTAAGCGATAAAATCAGAGGGGGAAATATCAGTTATGAATAATTAAAAATGATGTTCAGATGGGATGGGGCAATTTTGTTGATTGAACACTCCAGTTGTTTATTGCCCCACGATGCGAGCGGATCTCCGCAGTAGGACGCGCCAGCAAGCGAATACTTGATCGTTGTTTGTGGCGCATTTATCCGCCAGGTAAATGGCCACTCGTCACCGTTGAGCGCATCACCGCATACTGACATGCCACTCATAGCGGGCCGGAACTGTGTGATAGTGATGGTATAACCAAGAGCTGCAGCCACCCGGATGTAATAATCGCGGTTCAGGCCGCCGGTGCTGATTAACTTTGCCACCACGGCGCGCTGGCGATCGCTGACGCCACCGGATTCACCAATCGCACAATCATCTGGTAACCCCAGAGAGCTTTCCCATTCTGACAACATTACCGTCGCTGTAGGGGGAAAAGCACCAGTAATCAGGCTTTGCGCATCGTTGTCAGAACGCTGAAACGCGCTGCCCAGTGCCCGTAATACCGCAGCCTGTACCGTTCTTTGCGACCGGGGCCACGCCCTGCCCGTCGGTAGCAGCGCACCAAGCGCACCGGCATAATCATTTTTTGAAAAGAGGCTCATACAAAATTCACCCCGCCAAGCACCGGAATTTCGCCAACAGCAAAGGTGATATTGGCCGTCGGAGAGTTAAGAATATAGCCCGTCGTGCCGCTAACACCGCCGATACTCCCGTTAATATCAGAGAGGTAAACTTTCCCAGAACCATCAGGGTTAGCTTCATCAAAAAACAGCGCCGTCAGCGCGTCTTTTATCCCCTGAACTGTGGTGCTATCGGCATTTTTGATCCCAGAGATTTCAATATTGATGACTTTCTTGATCGGGGAACATACGAAAACAATGGCAGTGTCTGTCTGCTGCGGATAGATGTGGTCGGCGACAGCGAGCTGGTCTCCGGTGGCTTTAACAGCCCCCCAGTCCTCAAGTTGGGATATTCCGTCGGTACCGACCGGAAACCCACCATTGTCATTCCGATCACACATGATATACACGCCAACGGTCCCGGCCCCGTTCAGACGCCGCTTTACCCACGCGCGGGTGACGCCCGAAACCTCAAGCGCCCATTTTTTATAATCGGCGTCGCTTCCACCCTGAGGCGGATTCTGCCATGCCAGCAAGCCACGACTGCGAAAATCCTCTTCCGTTTCAATATCGGCTCCGCCGGTCGCAGCGGACAGTAACGTTACCTGTGGATCCACGCCAGCAATATTCGCGTCCAGGGTCATTATGGTCCCGGCATCAGCGTTACCGCGCGCGCCTCCACCCGTTACATCACTGGTAATATCCGGCAGTATGGCCGTCACCGCGACGATACCAAATCCATCTGCCTGAATTTTAAGATCTGCATCCGTCCGGTACTGGTATCCGTCCCCGCGGTTAATGATCGATCCAGCAGGGATAATACAGTCAACACTGCCACTAGCCTGTACCGCAGGCGACTTCGCCGCTGCAGCTGGTTTTCTGAATACCTGCTTAAGGGCCATCCACCCGGCGAGATACTCATCGGTAGAGGTAAACGGGTTTGTCTGCAGGGCAATATAGTCAAGGTAGGCGTAATGCAGATGCCCCATCCCCGCATCCATGTCAGCCAGTACCTTCAGGTTCGCGAAGCGCAGGAGCGCACCAACATCCTCAAGCTCCGCCTGCATAAATTTCCGGTTTCCGTCGCGGAGTTCGCTCAGCGTCGGTCGTTTAAACGGCATATTAACGTTGCTCCCATATCCAGTAAAACCTGAATTCCTGCCAGTCCTTCCCCGGTGCCTGATAGCGGATAATGAGATTGAGCCGGTCAGGCAGGACGATCCTTGCAACAGGAATAACCTCGCTGACAACGCCATCAACCTTTAACCAGTTGAGCGCTTCACTCGAGTATTCCTCCGCTTTTTTTGCTACATCCGGGGTCAGTTTTTTCCGCCGTAGCAGCCACAGCCGGGATCCCAGTTGGGATTCCTCCCCGGAATCCCCCCACCAGCCGCGGCGATCGCTATCCTCATAATCATCGTCAGCGCGCGCCAGCCTGTCGGTAAACAGGCTGTCCAGTATTGCAGTCTGTAAATCGTTCCCCGTGGTGAGTTCACCCAGCCCTTTCTGCCAGTCAGCAAACATCTCATCCACATTCCAGAATGAAGCGATGTCACTCATGTCACCTGATCCTCTGTTTTTTGGCTGCGGATATTGTCATTGCCACTCTGGGCATTTTTAACCACATGATCATGGTCATTATGTGCATCCCGCAGCTCTTTCAGTGTTCGGGTATTGGTTTCACAGTTATCCACAATGTCACCCGTGCACCTCAGGATCGGGGTATTTGCAAGGATCCCCTGGCTGGCATTGATGGTCACGTTAGTGGCGTTATTGACCTCAACATTCTGGCCCTTTGCATCCAGGAAGATCCCCTTCTCCGTCAGGAGAATATTAAGGCCCCACTGGTTATACATGACCGTTTCGCCCGCTTTCAGGCCTGTATGACGGAACCCCTGATGGTTGGACGCAATTACCACCGCGCTGGAACGATCACCGCCAATAAAAGCCAGAACCACGTCAGTCCCTGACGGCAGGCCGGATGAAAAGCCAAATTCTGCCATCCGCGGTGCGCTGGCCACCTCCAGCGGAGTCTGGTACTGGATTGACTGCACCACCCCACCATCTTTCATAGCCGTGATCCGGCCAATCCCCAGCATGCCGGCGATCCTGGTCGCTGCATGTTTAAATAGTTGCTTCATGTATTGAATCCCGCCAGGTTCTGGTAGAAGGCATATGGCTGAACGGCGAATGCTTCAGGCGGCATCAGCGTCATGCGTGCATGGGTGCCGTAGTCATCGCGCATATAGGTGACTTCTGCCAGTAGCAATTCAGTCTCCGGCAACCGTAAGGTGGGAAGATCAACGGGGATCAATGTGTTTGGTTCCCACAGTTTCCCGTCTTTATCCCGCCAGGAATCGATGGTTACCGAGAGCTGTTTTGAACGTCCGTACCGCCGGTTCATTTCCCAGTCGATCGCACTTTGTGCCTGTTGAGTAGCCATCAGGGTACTTTCCACAATCGATATATGTTTCCGGTACCGCATGCGGGCGGCCTCCGGATCTCTCGCCGTTGCCAGAGTCACAGCGTCATAGGCCGTATCAGGCGAATACCCTGCAATTGGAGAAACGCTCATTGATACACCGACATAGTCTGAAAACCTGTCGGCCATCGATTTGCGGTAGTACGCCTGTTCGACATTTACCCCTTCGGCTATTCCGCTCGCTGCACGGCGTGTTCCCACCCGGGTCAGTAACAGGTTTCCATCGGGCTGATCGTAGTAAAGCAGAGCAGACCATCTGGCCACCCGATCGATAACTTCTTGCGGAGACTCACCCCAGTTCAGAGTGAACTGGGGTACCTTCACAAGTTCATCAACATCCGTGGTTACGGTGATTCCATAGTAGGATGCCAGGCGAGAAGCAATTTCAAGCGCATTACTGGCATTAATGACGTTGTTAGGCCACTCAGCTGAGCAATCCACCAGGTCCTGACATTTGCTCCTGCCCGTCGCGCGGACCTCATGGCGGGAGCGCGATAGTGCGGGTTCCCAGTCATCAACATATCCCGTCAGTGTCAAATCATCTCCGATACGAACTTCACAGGACATTCCCTCTTCAACGAGTTGACGATCTTCGTTGCCAGGGAAGTAATCCATTAGCCCAAGATCGAAATCAGAGGGAAAACGCTCAATACCCCGCGTTACCCGGACAGAATCCCACCCCTCGATGATTTTGCCGTCGACCGTCAAAGAAACAACATCCAGATCGCTGTCTGCATTCATTGCCTCGGTACCTTCATGGTTGTCGGCATAAACGCCGGATGCGGTACGCGCGCTTCCTGCACCAGTTCATCTGCACGGGTGGCATCCTGGTATAATCGGTTTGCCAGCGTCAGCGCCGGAAGCGGCTGAGCGGTAGTAACCTGAAGAAGCTCGCTCAGACCAGAAGCGCGCTCACTCATCGTGGAAAGGAATGCCGATCTGACGGCGAGAAGCGCGTTATACATATCATCGTCAGCGCGGTCTCCAGCCTGAACCAGCGCCGTATCCAGTTGCACAGAAACTCGTTGAGTTAACTCTTCTGCCTCGTCTGTACTGGCAGGTCTGGAGTCCGCAGCGGCACTGGTCATGGCGCCAGTACATAGCACAACAATCAGCGTATTTATGGTCGCCGAAATCGCTTTGCTGCTGTCGGACTGCTGGTACTCCGTGCTGATTGAATTAGCCAGTTTTTCCAGCGCTGTGATTCGGTCATTAACGCTGCCGGCGCTGTTAAGAATTGCGTTTACCACGTCGGCGACACCCTGGACAAACTCATCAGGTGTGTTGGAGCTGCTAAGCTGGCTCGACCTGTCGGTAACATTTTTCCGGTCCATTACCGACTGGGCTGTTACCTTTTCAGCCAGTGCTCTCTCATCATCCACATCAGCAACTGACGATTTGCCAGCAACAGCAGAGGAACTACCACCCACAGAGCCTTTACTGTAACGTCCGTACCGGGTATTCCCGAACGTGGAGTTCAGGACATTGCTGAGATTCGTTACCTGGCTGATAGTACTGTCAACCATGTTGGTCCAGAACGTGACCGTGCCTCTGATGGTGTTTATAGCCTGTGTGACACCGCGGATTTCACTTTTAACCCTGGCAATCGTACTCAGCACAGCAGTGCTGACCAGTTTCAGGTAGTTGGTTTTCACCGTGGCACCTGCAACGGTACTGCCCGTGACCGCAAACACTTTAAGCCCTGATTCTATTGCCATCAGGGTGAATTCAAATACTCGCCCGTTCTCCATCGCCCCGGAAATACGCAAACCATTCTCAGGGATGGAAACTGTTAATTCGCCCAGTGTCGGATGGACAAGCGTACCGCTACCTTTTTGTTCACAGGCTTCAATCAGCGACTGGCGCTGTGTGATGGCATCGCCACCGCCGTAAACCTGACTGTTCTGGATCAAGAAACCGCGAATAACGAATCGCCGCGTTGCCCGCCCGATATCTTCTATCCAGGCTGTGTCACGGTAGGGATATTCATGTACCGCCTGGCGTCGACCGTGGCTCCCTTCCTCAGCAACAATTGCAAATGGCACACCTCTGAATGAGCTGGGCCGTAACTGCCCCTGCCAGTCATCGCTGGCATCCCCCCCCAAAAGAGAAGTTATTGCATCCTGAATAATTGACGGCATCGCGCCTCCAGAAAGAATAAGCCCACGTATAAAACGCGGGCTTATATTGAAATTTTCTCTTGTCGTTTAGGTTAAAGGTTATCAGTACACAATTTATTCGCTATTGCATAAGCTTGTTTGAAACCGTTCAATGAAAAATACATGTTAGATGAACCTTTCACTCTTTTGTCACCACTAGAAGGGATCCAGACAGCAAGATTCCCATTGCCTGGCGAACTCATTAATTTCTGAACTGTTAACTGATTGAATTTGAAAAATGCAAATTGATCATTTTTTTGCATACTCGTGTCGACCACCTCCACATCCTCTTTCCCTCCAGGGATTTTGAATGCCATAGGAACCTTACCTCCATCAAGAGCGTCATTATACCCACCCATAAGCATAACTATCTCAGCGGTTGTAGGCTTACAACTCTGTGGAGGAGTAAAATAAAAGCTAAGATATGTTTCTTTGAGGTTTTTATTTATGGCCTCTGTCGCCATCTTATAAACAAGCTGTTTGTCAGCCGCGAACTCAACAACAACCCAATCACCAGCCTGATAGGATTTAACGGCCTTATTGCTAAAATCATCCGAGTATGAGCGAAAAGGCAATGAACAAAATAACAGAGTAAAAATAAAAACAGATAGCTTTGACATATATAACCCATCCAGTATGAAATATTATCATACTCTATAATACCGCCTTAGTAGGGCATTGGAAGCGTTATCCTCCCTCCGTTCTGTGTACTGTATTCCTTTCTGCCACCCTTACTGTCAACCATGGTGATTTCAAGCTTCAGCTTTTGATCTTCGACAGCGCTTTTAAATGAGCTGGTGAGTTTATCAGCCAAAGCCTGATTTTGTTCTGTGCCAGGCTGTGGGGGCAGGATAATTCCCGTACCTGTCGATTTACTTTTAACCTCGCCGTCGGGAGAAGCCGATTCACCACCAGGTTGTACTGGTAGGTTCATACCCATAGCTGTTGATTGCTCATTAGCATGATTTTCAGGGATAGAATCGCGGGTCAGAGCTTCTTCATTAATGATATTCTGATAGTGCCCAAGAACCGCCCCAGGATAAGCCCGGTTCTGCGGCCCCCAGCGGCTCGTATCATAACCCCCGTTGTAATAACGAAGCGCCAGCGGGATATTACCACCAGAACTTTTCAGATTTTCGGCCATGATTTGTGCCCCGGCCATAATATTCTGCCGAGGGTCAGTCCAGTCTGTTACGCCGGTCGAACGGAAATTGGACGGCATAATTTGCATCAATCCTTTCGCACCAGCACTACTGATAGCATTGGGATTTCCACCCGATTCCTGAGTCATAATGGCTTTCAGCAGACGAGGATCAACACCGTATTGCTGTCCTGCTTCATTCAGCAAGTCATCATACTGACCATTCTGGCGGTAAGGCACATATTTGCTTCCGGCAGCACGTGGGCCCGTTACTGCAGCCATATCATTCTGCAATTGAATCGCAGAATCGGTCGCGCGGTAATTTGCATCGTACCGCTTTCTTACGGCATCAGTCATGAAACCCGCATCAACCTGTCCACGTTCACTGCGGGGTAAACTGTCATAAAGTGCCTTATCGTTCTGAATGCGCCGTAGTTTCTGAGCATCATTGCTGTTGATAAAACCGAGAGCATGAGACAGCCCGGTAAAGTCACCGTTGGTGAACAGATCGGTAACACCTTCAAGACCGTCTTTGACTGAACCATCCGACAGAATGGTCTTGAGTGCCTTGTTTTTTGAACGTTGCCACAGCCCATCCCAGGATGCACTAAGCTCATTCATCGTGACGTTCACTTCACTCAACTGCTGGTTCAGTGCCGGATCTACGGTCAAACCAAATTTATCGGATTTTGTCAGAAGTTCAGTGAGTCTGCCCCCTTCGCGCATTAATGCCAGCATTTCGGGAGTAAAACCCACCGCATCAGCAAAGGACTTTTGTTGTTCTGGTCGCAGAGTCGGGAATATCTTCGCAATTTCCTGCAGTGTTTTAAGCGTATCAACAGAGCCATCCTTATTTTTCTGTATCTCCACGCCAATCATCGCAAAAGCCCCCATCATTCCTTGATTACTGCCGCTATTTGCTTCCTTCAACGCCTTTGCGAATCCCTCAATTGAAGCCCTGGCGCTCTCACTATCTGCTCCATTGATCTGCATAGCCCCTGCCAGTCTTGAAAACTCTGCAACTCGCATTCCTGCATTTTTTGCAGACACATCAAGATTGTAGGCCTCTCGCGATGCCTCCCGAAAACCATAAGCAACCTGTTTCAGCCCGTAGCCGGCAGCACCAACCAGCCCCAGTGTACCCATCTTGCCCGCGAGCTCCCCCACCATTTTCAGTGGGGGAACCATATCGCCGATGTACTGCACGTTATCCCGCGCGCTCTTCGACATATTTTCGAGGCGCGAAATGAAACCATTCAGTCCGTCGGCTGTTTCCTGGCCGCCTAACTTGAGCCCTTCTTTAGTTTTATCTAGCTTCGGCTCCAGGTCACGGACAGCCTCATTAATGCGGTCTATAGCCTCGCTAACCTGGTCGCTGGCCACCAGCTCAAAATCAAAAGAATTACTCATCGTCTTCAGGTTTCCTAAGCTTATTTATCCGGGATGCCTGCGCCACCCACCATTTCAGCCGGGCGCGGGTCATTCCCCACGCCCTGTCCTCAGACCAGCGAAAATAGAAGGTGACGTCAGCGGCCATTTCCTGCCAGGTTGTCAGGGCTTCCAGGTCAAAAAACTGAGCAGATACTCCTCACACTTACGGAAGTCGAGAAAGTCCATCGGCTGCAGCACGCTTTCACGCGTACCGGAAACCAGCGCAATAAGCAGGCGCATCGCCGCGAGTGACGTTGACGCAGCCTGTTTCTCATAAAACTGCTCCGCCTGGCTCAGCGTGGGTGCTTTCAGCTCCAGCTGTGTATAAGTAGTCTTCTCCGCAGCATCATCCAGCGCTACGGTTAAGGGAATGGTTTTAACGCGTTCAATCTCAGCCATCTTAGTTCTCCGTTACGTCGCGACCTTCCCAGCGAACATCAAATACTGCATCTTCGCTTTCCACTTCCTGGACGTTGACCGTCCAGAGTGAACGGCCAATGATAGTTTTCCCGTTAGCCAGCTCGGCGATCACGTTGACGTTCGTCTGCTGGTTAAAGCCCTGCACATTCGTTCCGCCACTGTCACGCAGTCGGGCAGAAATGTATGGCGCCACAGGTTTTTCCTTATATCCGTGCACACCATCCATCCCTGTCAGGGTGGTACGGTTTACGGTGGCAGCCTGGTATTTAAACGAGCCCTCCACCATTACCGTCACACCGTTAACAGTGACATAGGCGGTTCCCGCCAGGCGGTTAGTAGTATCACCTGCCATCGTTTAAGCTCCTGTTGATTCAGCCCGCGTGCGGAACTGATTGAGCAGCGCGAAAATGCGCAACTGGTTCATGAGGGTTCCCGGCCACAGCACATCGACGCGGTTCGGATTTTTGGCGTTCTGCTCGACGATGATGTTTTTTGCGAATGCCTCCGCATCCTGCGCATAACCGTTCCATACCAGAGTCTGGTACTCGGCAATCTGATCGGCCTTGATAATGTTTGGCGTGACGATCGCCGCGCCAGGTGCAAATCGGGTCCCGTCCGCAGCAAGCTTCATGCGGCCAAACTTGCTGGTCACCGCCGTGCGCAGGTAGCGGGTCACAAACATCAGGCTGAACAGCGTCTCAACTTCCAGATAACTGTCATCTGCATCGCCATAGCTGTTTTTCTGATAGGTGGTGATCAGGTTTTCAATGCGCACCGTGCCATCGTCATCGACCGTAAATGTCGAAATGCCGCTGTACAGCAGATTGTTACGCTCGGTCAGCTCAAAGCGATCCTGCAGTTCTGGCGCAAGTACCCCCTGAACAGCGAGCGACTGTAGCGGGCGGCCGGGGTCATTACGCAGACTCACCGCAGCTGCGCCGGTGTAAGCTGCAGACCATGCCCAGGAAGGAGACGGCGATTTATTTACGCCCAGCAGGGTCTCATGCTGGTTATTGCGCAGCTCACCTTTAGTACCGAGCTGGGCGTAAGTCCCGGTGGTGGTACCAAAGGAATGGCCATAAAGCTGCTTGTCCCATGCCCAGCGACCGCCAGTGTCTGACAGGAACTCCTTCATCACATTCAACGAGGTTGTATCGTCGTAAGGGTTGATGATGAAATCGAATGTCCGATCCTGCAGGTTAGCCAGCGCGCCGGTAATATCCGGAGCCCCGACTCCGTTAGACATAGCAGTAATCGTCAGTTCTAGGCCTGCAGGTGTCGACTCGCCTCCCGGTAAGCCGAGGAAGTTCAGGCGAATGTCGATCCCGTTACCCGTAGCACCAAGGTTCTTCGCGGTCAGGGTTACGGTATCCGTAGCCGCGCTGGCGGTTACAGGTAGCGTGGTTTTTGCGTTAATCGCCGCGGCCAGAGAGGTGGCGATCGCTGTCACCGTATCTGTTGCTACAACGGTCAACTGAATGCGCTCACCAGCAATATAAAGGGAGATCACTCCGGTTGCCGTCGGTGCGCTGCTCACTTTAATGGTGCCGGTTGCAGCCACCATGGAATCGGAGTCTTCCTCCAGCGGCAGGATCCAGACTTCGGCTGCGGTATCATTTTTCTGATACGCCGCCATCATGGCCTGCAGAATTCCCCCTTTTCCGGTCAGCTCACCGACGGTATCCGAAGAGGAAACTCGCTGCGGAATACCTGGGGGGGTTGAGCCGGTACTGAGCATCCCACCGATAAGCAGAGTGCGCTGCGTGGCAGTAGCGTTATTCGCCATTGAGTTATCAAACTCAACGAAGAAAAGCCCTACCCGCAGGTTATCGGGAACACGAGCGAAAGGTACGGTCATTCATTTTCTCCCGCTTTTTTAGGTAAGGATTGTTTCTCTGGCGCGCCCTCATCCTTTTTAGAGAGGATCACGTCCCCATCGCTCAGACGGCGACGCCAGAAAATATTGTCAGGTACTTCAGCACCCTCTTTAGGCAATGGGGTGCCCTTGACGGGGCAGCGAACGCTGAGCCCGTTGTTCGGCTTTACAAACATGGATTACTCCTGAAGATTGAGGCTGATACCCGGTTTAACTGTGCCGTCTGGCATGTCGACCGCAATATCCATGCCCTCAAGGGGAACCGACTGGACAGGATAAAAATCTTCCGGCCCCTGGTAATGCTCTATGTCGATCTCAAAAAGAAGCTGCCCCATATGGGCCTCTCCGTCTGAATCAACATTGATGGTTGAACGAACTTCCGCGTATTTCTGAATGTTCCGCGTCAGTTCGTAGCTGTTGATCACCGCGCGCTCCACCTGCTCGCGAAGGCTTTCAAGCGCCAGCTCTGCCCGCATGGCTCCATCATCCACTGTATCGCCGTCATACTCCTGAACGCGCCCGGTGATCCTGACAGTGGTGAGGGTAGTAAAAGCAGGGGTATTACGCCCCTGTGATTTTTTCTGTTCAAAAGGCGTCTGAACCAACAACACAGGATACATATCAGGTGAAGTTGACCAGTCGCGTGGTGAGAATACGCGGTCGTCCGCGCTGGTTGTCCCGGTTAGTGCAGTGACAACCATTTGCCGTATCGCTGCTGCATTCATCGCGGTTTTACCACATTGAGGACAAGACGAGATCCGCCATGACTGTCGGGTTCGACGTTTGACACAACAAATAACTGATTGATGATGTGACCACCGACCGTCTTTATAAATACCCGGTCAGATACAGCAGGTTGCGATTTACCCAGCTTGCGAAATTCAGCATCGCGCACACCCAGCATCGGGCTGGAGGTGTTAATTTCTGAATCGCCATCAAGGTTTTCAGCAACCTGCGCATAACCACGGTCAAAAATCCCGTTAATTGTAAAAGGAGTACCGTTACGTGGACGGTACTCGTGCTCATCGCCAAAGACATCATGCAGCGGACTCAGAAGATGAGAATCCCAGTCCACGCCCATGTCATTACCCTGTCGTAACTGAAACTGATGGCTGAGAAGCAAGAACTCGCTTACGAAGCACATCAACATCAGCAATAACGCCGGACTGCAGAAGACGCTCAGCATCTTTGCCGGTTACAGGGATGCGCATATTTTCGCGGTACATCTCCCCGTCATGACGAATGCAATTCCCTTTCAACACCACATACTCCTGCGATTCAGTGTCTTCGGATTTTTCGTCACCACCATCGTCATCAACAGACGATTCGGCATCATCTGTTTTGCTCAAAGGCTGTTTTACCTGGGTGTTATCGCCCGCATTCAGGTCGTCAACGCTCAGGCCATCTTTGGCAGATCCTTCTGCATTCAGATCATCAGCCAGCCCGGTATTAGGTTGTTTTGCCATATCAGACCACCGTTGCGCAGAGGGATGCATTTACCCGGCTCGGAATAACCAGCGGGGAGGATTGCATCAGGATAAGACGCTGGGCTGGATCTTCTTTCACCCAGGATTTTGGCGCATAGGCCAGCGGACCGTAGTTGAAAGCCGGGTCCAGGATAACGCCAAATGCGCGGGTCCCCATCAGATCGGCCCCACTCATAATGACAGCGCCATCGGGGATCATAGGCTTCTCGACGTTGTCCAGCGGGTCAATAAACCAGTCGTTATATAACCAGAGGTCAAAGTTACCCCAACGCCCTTTATAAATTGCGCCCTTCATCGCCTGTGGGCCGGCGTTAATTTGGTTACCAAACGGGCTCAGCGCCGGGAATGTAATGGCGTTATCCTTGATGGTGGTATCCAGTCGGAATGCACGCCATGACTTATTCGTAAAGACCAGATCCGTGGCGACAGAGCCGGACTCTTTCAGGAAAGTAGTCTGCCAGATTTCAATGTCATCTGATGGCTGGGTATTGGTAGCGCCAGCTGCAACGGTCAGTGGCCATTTATCCGAGCCGCTAAGAGTGATGGTCAGATCCGAAGCACGACCGAAATCCACCACCTTAGTTTCATAGCCCTCCCCGGCGACGGTTACGGTCCCGGACACCAGCGCACTGGCCGCCATCCATTCCAGACGACGGTTGATCATGTCAATCTGGTCAGCCATTTCAAACTGAAGGTTCAGCATTTCGCGCTCGGCAGCGGTATATTCCCCGCCAATACGCTCACCAATCTGGCGACGGATAGGTTTGCGCAGGTCCGGCGCGCGCTTATCTTTGATGTATGCCGGTTTAAAGGTATTGGTCTGGTATTTACGGGATTCGACCAGCTTACCTTCCACCAGCGGGGAGACGAACGGCGCCATACGACGCAGGCCGACATCAACATCAATCGCCACTTCTTCAGTCTCGTAAGTCACGACATTCGGGAAGAAGCGATCGAGCAGCCAGTTCTGGCTGGTTTTCAGGTTAGGAACAACCTGCACCAGCACGCTGGTATCAAAAATATTTTCCATATTCAGTCTCTTGATAGTGCCAGCCGTAGCTGGCAAAAATTTTAAACGAGCCAGCCCCTGCCGGTTAAAGCATTCGTCAGGAGAGCCGTGGGGGAAATCAGGAGGTGGTTACAGGTGCCTGGTCACTGTCTTTCAGGAAGATAGCCAGCGGTCGGAGCGCTTTTTTCAGGTCAGCTGTCGTCCAGGAGTTATCAAAAATAATTCGGTGCTGGTTGAATTCCCCCATCAGATACAGGCCGCCGTTCTGATCGGAAGACGATGCATCAACATCATCAACCAGAATAGCAACGGGTACCTGACTGCCATCTTCAGCCGTTTTCACACATTGCGTGTATTTCCCGCTGGCAGCCACCAGGCCCAGGACCGTACCACGCTTAAAGGTACCGCCCGTAATGATCCCGGTGTCAGTCACCAGCTGGAGCGTGCCAGCGACAAGCTGATCCGGAATAAACAGCGCGCTCTTCATGCCAGGCGCAAACGCATTCTGACCAAACTGATCCATTATTTCTCTCCTCTTGTGGAGTTGTAGAGGCCGGTCATTTTACTTACCAGCGCAGACTTTCCGGTCTCTTTCCGTCCACTATCCGGGTTAAGCCGAACCTGGTGGCTTTCCTGCATACGCTGATCGAGAGAGCGTTTGCGGGGTGGCTGCACTGATGCTGCTGCCGGAGCCGAAGAGGCCAGGACGTTAATTGCTGCTGCAGAACTCATCCCGGTATTGAACGCCAGTGACGCGGCCAGTGAAGGATTCGCGGCTGCATGCTTACTACCGAAGATACGGGCGCAGCGCTTACGCTCTGCACTACGCGCCTGTCGGGCTGACTTACTTTCTTTTGGGTCATCACCGTCTTCATCTTCTTCTGCTTCAGGATCGTCGTCTTCTTCGGAGGCTGTCTCTTCCTCCTCTTCTTCCGCAGTTTCCTCTTCTTCCTCTTCTGCGGTCTCCTCTTCCTCTTCTTCTTCAGCACGACGGGCTTTCGCTTTTTTGGCTTTTTTATCCTCTTCTTCCTCTGAAGCGGAAGCGCCAAGACCCATAAGGTGAGCAAAACTAAACGGTTTTTTCTTTGCCATTTCAGGCTCCTGTTTTTTCAAGTAAGTTTTTGAACGCAGCGTCAGGAGGACACACCTCATCAGCCAGTCCAATTTCAACGCCATCAGCAGCCATAAAACAGGCGGCCTGGGTACTTTTTATAACCTTTGCGCTAATCCCCCGGTTTCTGGCGACGGTGTTCACAAACAATTCGCCCATGGTGTTAATGTCCTGCTGAATGGCGGCCAGCGCTTCATCTGACAGCTCTCTCAGCGGCGAACCTTCAGCCTTGCGGGATCCATAGGTGATGATCGTAACTTTAAGACCGTCATCTTTAATCCGCTGCGTCCAGTCAAGGTGCATGGTAATCACACCCACAGAACCCACGCCGCCGGTGCGCGGAACAGAAATCCGGTCCGCTGCGCTGGCAATGGCATACGCAGCGGAATAGGCGCTTTCCGTCAGAATGGCATGGATAGGCTTTTTCCCCCGGGATCCGTAAATGACATCAACCAGATCGAAGCAGCCGGCGACCTCGCCGCCGGGTGAGTCGATATCCAGGCAAATGCCCGAAATGTCGGGATCTTCCATCGCAGTAAGAAAGGCCTGACGAATGCCGTCATATCCTGTCATGCCACTGTACGGACGCAGACTGCCCAGTTTTTGTACCAGCGTTCCGCATATCGGGATTACGGCGACGCCCAGCACATTGTCATAACCCGGATCACGACGGGATTCCCGCCCCTGGTTATCGTCATATCCGTACCAGTCATCCTCCATGGCAAGAGAAGATTCGATTTTACTGATACCAAATCGGTCCATTACGGATGCCATGATGACTTCGGCTTTACTCGGGTGCAGCGCCAGCGGGGTATTAAATAATCGCTGGGCCAGATGGGGTAGATTCACTTTTCCTCCGGGTCGGTAATGGTCTGGCTCGCAAACTGGTCAGCCTGTGCCCAGCTCGGAAGCGGTAATCCGCGTTTAAGACATGACTCAATTTCTCTCTGGCGCTGATCAAGCACTTCTTCCCAGTCTTCACCGACGTTTTCACCCACCTCAATCTCGAGGGTGGAAAGTCCGGCATCCAGACCAAGAATGGCGCCTTTTTTCTCTGCAACCGGATCCACCCAGCCGCGCCCAGGCCCCATCCAGCGCGCACGGGAATACGCGGCTCTGGCGTCAACAAAATCAGGTGCGCCTGCGGGCAGGGGTAAATCCTCATTGTCGTGAACTTCTTCAACAAAGGCGGTGAGAATGGGCTGAGCGAAGCCGGTAGAAAAATCGTCCCGGCGGCGAGTCAGTGTTTTCCATGCCTCCAGCAACGAGGAGCGTGCAGAACTGTAGTTAACGTCAGACCAGTCCTGGGTGACCTGCTGTGGGGACAACCCTGTTCCTGAAGAAAAATTACGGAGAACAGCAGATTCGAAGACTTCAAAATTGCTGTAGGGCCGCGCCGCGTTAACCGTCGTGATTTTCTCACCAGGATAAAGAATGGGCATTCGGGCACCATTCTGAAGTGTCAGACGCCGATCGTTATGGAACTCAACACGCCCGTCCTGATAAGTGCCTAACTCTGATTCGTCATAGGTCTCACCCAGGGCAGACTGAACCATCGCAGGGTCATAGGGTGACTCAATGTATGCGGCGAATATGGCATTAAGAATTGCTGCCTCAAGCTCGCTCTGGTCATACTTCACCAGCATTTTCAGACGCTGAATAACCGGAGTCAGGATGCCGTTACCGCGGTGCTGCGCGCCACGCTCATGATCAAAATCGTGAACCACATGCGGGCGGCCCCAGTCAGTTTCACGCGGGATGCGCTGCCACGTCATGGTTTTAGCCCCGCTCCACCAGTCACCGATATGGGCCTCCCTGATGTGGTAAGCAACCGGCGCACCGTCCGCATCAATTTCAACGCCACCACGGACATTTGGCATATCGAAATTCTGCTGAGGGTTACTGAGGCGGTCAGGATCGACAATCTGTACCGTGGTGGCGTAACGGCCTCTTCCGGGACCAAGCCTGTCAGTTCTGTACTGGAGAATGGCCAGAGCATCCCCGTCAATAAGCTTGTGACGAAACCCCAGGCGTAACATCTGCGACACGGTGAGTTTTCGTTCAACATCACAATACCGGCCAGGATCGTTACTCCAGGTCCGCCAGTGCCCGTCCAGCGCTTTTCCGTACTCTTCCGCCCAGGACGCATCAAACGCTTTGTTTCCGGTGATCATTCTGAGAACACGGTAATCGGGTTTCATGATGGGCCGGAAGTTGGCACCAACCGCATTATCCAGCAGACGCGTTACCGCACCGTTTGCCCAGCCGTCATTACGGACCAGATCGCGTGCGCGGGACACGATGCGATCCCGGTAGATATTAATTTCATTGTCCGGCGACCACAGCGCGGGTTGCCAGTTAGCCAGTTGATCGCTGAAAGAGTCAGCCGCGTCATAAGGTACGCGGCTCCCCCCCACCAGCATAGAGGGACGCTGCTGTCGCAACGGCTGCCCATCAGAGCCCAGTATCTGTACTTTATTCATCAGAATCTAAACCTCGCTGGTTTCCGGGGACGAGAGATAATCCCCAGTTGCGCCTGCAGAAGTTGAATCAGAGCCAGCAGATCAGCCAGGGTGCTTTGCTGATAGGACACTGATCGTGTCCCGTCTCCCTGCGTATAGGAAAACGAAACACCGTGGCTCCCGGTTGCTAAATCAATGTACGCCTGCTGAGCTTTCGCAAGTGCATCTCTGAGCTGATCGTCAGTCATTGCGCCAGCAAGCAGGCTGGTGTTCCGGTTGAACATGATTTTCCTTATTTCGGCAGGAGTTGCGATATTCGCTTACGTTTGACCGGCGTTGGTTCTTCAATAACCGCACCCGGCAGCTCGTAATTGATTTTTTCTTCCTGTCCAACTGGCGCTGGCAGGAACTTATCCGGATCGGCTTCGAGGTTGGCGGCCCGGACGTTGAGTTTTAACCCCATATGTTTGAGACCGCACAGCGCGGCATAGCTGTAAACGAGGCAGTCAAGCGCCTCGTTAGCACGTCCTGGTATTGCTTCCCAGATACTGTACCGCTGCCCGGAAATGACTTTGTAAACCAGTCGCTCCGCCAGCAGCTGATTGAAGTACCCGAGATCGCGATCATCAGGGAAATGCATATAACCCGCAGCGGCGGCACCAGGTTTGGGTGGCTCAAGATGCAGGCGACCGCGTATCACGTCTTTTGCTGAGTTAACACCCAGAATGACAGGGCGGAAACTGGCTTTGCTTTTCGATGATGGTCGTTTGGTCGGCCAGACAGGATTGCGTTTGCCCCCCTGCGCAGACTCCCCCTTAATTGCCCAGACACGACGGCCAAGGCGCTCTTTGGCGAATTCGTATACCTTCTGCGTATGGTGGCCGCCGGAGTCCATGCACGTTGCCATGATATTCAGGCCGCGCCCGTCACCACGTCGCCTGATCTGTTTCAGGTATGCATCCAGTCGCTTCCAGGGTTCTTCCGTCTCAAGGTCACCATAAATAACGTCATGCGCGACCGACCACGATTCTTCATCTCTCCCCCAGCCGGTGATCGTAATTTCGAAGCGATCGTCCTGGGTATCAACTCCAGCTGTTAACAATGCCACTCCGTCCGGAACGACGGCCGGAAATATTTCCCGGCGCGCCAGCAGAACATCAACAGGGAGCTGTTTCCCATGGTTAGGCCGGTGCGGAAGCCCCATCTGGGTATTCCACCACGCCTGTTCCTTATCCGGATCGCCCTTCGCATCGATATATTTTTTCGCAATATCCGACGGCTTATCTTTTTGCCAGGGGCTGAAAAGCTTGGATGCCTGGTACCCCGCGTGGTGGTTATCGACTGCCTCCTTTCCACAGGAGGGGCAGATTGCCCGATAGACCGCATGCCGTTCCGACTCTGACCATTGCCAGACCTTTTCAACGCTGCCCTCGTCTGCCGCCCGCCAGGCAAGGTCATAATCCATCAGCGGTGAATGCCGCTCCCCGCAGCACTCAAATGGGCGCGTCTGATGCCATCGGATAGTGTGCAGAGCTCTGAGGCGCTGTCCTTCGGACCAGCCACTACCACAGCATTCGCAATAGAGCATCGCCGATTTAGTCAGGTGTTTATCCCCCTCTTTCGGCCACTGAACGTGTTTGAAAAAGTCGGGGAACTGGCGGTGGCCACAGTGCGGGCAAACTACAGATGCCCGGCGCTGATCGGAGTCGGCGTAGCTGTCAGCAATGCGGCTCTCATCCTCCACCGTCGGCGAACAGGCGCGCACAGACAGCCAGGTCAGGCCAAATGTCGCTGTACGCTCTTCGGCCAGCGTAATAGGATCGCCTTCGCGGGTTATCGGGTACTTGTCCACTTCATCCGCCAGCAGGACACGAATCGGACGACGCGCAAGGTTATCAGGGCTACCAGCACCCGCCAGCGCCAGAAATCCGCCAGTGAATGCCTTGTAAAGAATGGTTTCTTTCGAGCTTTTCTGTTTCGAATCACCGATGATTTTACGCAGTACCGGCGTCACCCTTACCAGCGGGCTAATACGCTCTTTCGAAAACTGTTCAGCGGCTTCTTCTTTCGGCTGCAGCAGCAGTATCGGACAAGGATCGAGGTGGGCAAAATAGCCAAAAAGGTTTTCCAGCAGTGCTGTCTTCATCAACTGGGTGCAGCACATTACAGTGATGATATGAACCCCGGACTCCGTCGCGGCAAGCATCGGTCCGCGGGCAATTTCTACCGTCGATGTTTCCCAGTTTCCCGAAGTGCTCCCAGCCTCTTTTGCCAGCTTACGATAGTCATCTGCCCACTGCGGCACACTGATACGCGGCGGGGGTGTCCAGCCTTTGCGGACGCTTAATTCAAGACGCTCAATCTTCTGCCGGGTTAAACTCTGGCTCTCCGAGGACTGAGATGTGTTTGTGGACATGTTCAATCAGCACCTCTGTCATCCTGTCCGCCGGTACATCCAGATCAGCAGCCATTAGCGGCGCCACCCTGGACGGCCAGTTAAGCCAGGCATCACGCTGTTGGCGAAAGGTGTTGAATAAAACCTCCTCGGCTGCTGTCAGCTCAATAAGCTGGCCGCTGTCTTTTTCATACTGCAGCTTTGCCTGCAGGGCCATGTAATTCTCGCGGATACGTCCCGCTTCCTCTCTCGAAAGATCTTCCCCTTCAGTGAGCATTATCTGGCGGACAGTTTTATTGATTTCATCACCGTCATCATCGTTATCGCTAACGACGGGAGTTTTCTTTTTCTTCGCGTTCGAGGCGCGCGGGTCTTTGCCATCGCGGTTTTTCTTCAATGCCGCATCGCTGGCCTCTACGTCAATCAGGTCTCCGTCCATCACAATGAAGCGCCCGGCTTTAATCCACCGGCCAATTGTTTTGCGATCCACACCTGAATGTTGTGCGTACTGACTCTGGTTCATCGTTGTCATGGGACATCACCTGGGACATTTTCTGGGGTGGGACATTCGCCTGGGACATTTTTGCCATGTCCCACCAGAATGTCCCACTGGAATAAACTGGAATAGCCAGAGCTGGCGAGGTGTCCGTAATGATCGCCAGAGGTGGGACATGGGACACAAATCTGAAAGTTGTAGCTAGGAAAACACCGCGGCGCGCAATGCCCGTACCTTACAAAAGTCTCAGGAAGGACCCATTTTTTTAATGGCTTCGACCATTCGCTCCGACTATGATTATTCCTATTCAATACAAGGAGAATGTAATGGGTAACAATATAATCAAAATAACTTTCGTAGCCGCAGTGCTGGCATCACCAATTGCTCATGCCCAGTGGGTAACTAATACTGAAGATGACCTTTTCTCTGGTGGTAAGAAAGCAATGATGCTTGGCGAGGTTTCATCCGACAATGGCGCCATTGTGTTTGACTGCACTAAAGAAAAGCTATCGGCGGCATACGTTGAAATGGATAAAAGCACCGAATCACTATCAGAGGTACCAATGGACCTGATAATGAAGGTCGACGGGAATACCGCAGTGAAGCTCGATGCTACCCTTTCAAGACGTAATGTTCAGAGCCTCCAGATTCAATCGGATGACGCGGACCAACTAAAAACAGTGCTTAAGCAGCTTCAGGGGGCGAAATCCAAAGTGTTAGTTGGTGTGCAAACAAAGGATGGCGGAAACCAGCATTCCATGTCAGCCAATGTTTCTGGATCGACAACTGCAGTAAACAGCTTCATAAAAGCTTGCGAAATTAACTTATAAGTTACTGCTTTTATTTTGCCGTCCTGATGGCTTCTGCTATCGCCTGATTTAAAGCAGACGGTAGCAGTGCGTTCGCCATGGTACGGGCCCTATCCATATACCCCAGCACTGGAGTCACAGGTAGCGCATCACCAAACCGGATCAAAAGCTTTGGAGAACGCTGTTTACGTTTCGGTCTTCGCGTCCCATTAGCGGAGCGCTTGGCCCGTCGCTTCTTAGCTTTCATCGGTTTCTTACGCTGCCAGACAGCGTTAACGCCATCCACCTCACCTACGAATACATTTTCCTTTGCTTTGAGCTGAGAGAGCTTATTACGCGGCAGGTTGCCGTATTTATTAAGCTTTATGTCTTTCGGGTTAAGCAAAGCACTACCATTGAGCTTATGCTCTCCGCCGAACTCGAAAGGTTCTAGGTAGCCAGCAGCAGTATCACGAACAAACACCTTTGCACGAAGGCTGTTTTTCCTGGCACCAACTGACCCTACCGATTTAACTGTAAAAGGTGTTGGATTATCCAGATGCCGCTCAAATGCTGTTTTTTGGGCTACCTCTATCTGGCGAACCACTTTAGTCATCGCCTGGGCAGTCGCAAACGGTATCTGCTTCTGCAGCTGTCTTAACTGACTGGAAAGGTCTTTAAGCGTCGCCATAACAGTCTCCGTAAGTATTGCCATTATCAAGCCCACTACTTGATGGGACTGTGATGTACGTATTAGCTCGGGTGTGCCGATCTTTAACCGGATAGCCATCGTAAAGGTGCGCTCGCCTTTTCCTTCTTATTTGACGATTAACACGTACACCACAATTCGTCATTATCGCAGGCACTCAGTGAATGCCTGCTGTAATGCGATGGTGAAGGCAATACAAAAGTTATAGTGGTTCTGAGACGCGTCTATGGTTTGAAATCCAACGGAAACTCCTCACCGATAAGGTCCGGCGTAAGGGGTAATAAACCATCATCACTGGCGGTCTGTATAGCTTTAACTGCCGCTTTACACAATTCCGGGTTCCCTTCTACTACATGCATATTGTTGATTTTATTTGTTCCTTTCGGCTGATGAACACGGATAGTGCATGTATCTCCGACATATCTACTGGCATATGGAAATCTACTTTCAACTGCCTCTTTAAATTTTACAGCCCATTGATTGATTATGGGGAACTCCTGTCTCTGCTTTGGTGTTAATGTTTGTTGTTTTGGCCCCTGACATCCCACCAGGAATAATACGAGGAAACATAAAAACTTACTCATTCTGCGCTCCTTACTAAATGTTTCCGAAGTTATAACATATATACAAACGAAGAATGAACGAGCTATTCTTGCTTTGTATTGCAGGCATCTACACAGGGCCTGATGTAATGCTTAACAGTCGGCAACTAGACGCTCTACAGCACGACATGCCCACCAGCAGGCGAGCTTTGTAATGGCTACGATTCCACCGCGTTATGCAGCACTTCCTGACGGTAAATATGCTCGTAACGAGATACCGTCTTCCCGTTCTGGTTCATCACGTAGGCGACCTCACCGGGTTTAAGGAAAACATTTTTGTCCATTCCAGATACCGCGATGCTCTGCTGTTTGGGATTAAAGCCAACGCTCAGGCCGCAATGAATCTCTTCGCCGCCGCCCGGCGACATCACTTTTACTGTTAACACGCTTCTTCTCCTTCTTCTGCTAATAAAAAGCCCCGCTATTGCGAGGCTATTGGTTACCCTGTTCGATGGGGCAGCGCGGGTTGTCACGAGGTTTATGGCGGAGAGTTCATTTAGGCCAGTTGATGAGAAACAGCAAGCCAATGAAGGCACAGAAAATAGCACCAATACCCGCAATGCCCATTATCAACCAGACCAGAATTGTTCCGATGGTTGCGATCACTTTGACCTCACTTCTTTTTGTTTCTGACAATTCGCCTGCCACGCTTTGTTATGCGCCAGGATGTCTTTCTTCGTCTGGCGGTCCATAACGTTGATGTCGTGATCAGTCAGGTAGACTGGCTTTACCCAGTCACAGCTGGTGTCGATGACTTCAACCTTTGCGGGTCCAGTTTCCGCGCAGCTCGCGATCAACATCGTCATCAGGCATACGGTTAACAGTTTGTTGTACATTGCTGGCCTCTTTGGTGGCTTGTACCCGGCGTTCTGCTGCTGCTTCAGTGGCAGCGGCCTTGTCTTCAGTGCGCTGCTGGTCTGCTTTGGCTTCCGCTTTACTGGCACCGCGTGAATGACCAATGCCAAAAGCTGCGGCGATAGCGCCAAGAATGGCTACTGCTACCGTGATGATTAACTGCACTGTGCTCATGCTTCCACCTTCGGTTCAAAGGATCGAACGTTCATGGGTTCCCCTGACGGGAAAGACCAGTTCAGCCAGGTGAAGGTCTTGAGCTCACACATACCGTCAAACATCTCGCCGGGATCGATATCTTCGTAGCTGCAGACGATATGAAGCTCATTACCTTGTGCCTGAAGAACAACCGTATCTGTCTCCCATCGCGGGAGTAAGATGCGCAGCCACTTTTTCATACCAGCACCGTTTTCGCTTGCCCGAAGCGTGCGCGACGATCTTCAAGTCCGTTCGTGCCGCCGTTAATAATCTTCGTCACCTGTATCAGGTCGCCGGAATACTTCAGGCATCCCTTAGTAGCAAAGAACCACGCTGCGCTTCTGGCTGCATAAATGGGCTCAGCTAACAGCTCAGGCTGTTGAACCAAATCTACCTTCAGGGCATTTCCGCAGTCACGATAGTTATCAAGGAACGTGATGCCGATGAGTCCACGCCCTCGGTATTTCCATCCATCACCAGGCGCATTGTTACCGTAGCGTTTGCTGTAGACCAGGTTTGCAATGGCACGCTGGCGCTCAATCGGTAATGCTCGTTCTTCAGGTCGACGGCCAAGCTCATTAGCCTGGTCTTGTGTGATGCGTCCTGCTCGAATGAAGTTTGCCAACCCCACTACGCTGTAGTTGAAGTTTTCCTGTAGTCGGGTGAAACCTAGCGACTCATGCCCAGCCTGAGCAATGAACATCGCCTGGTCTACCGGCTTGGTGATGCCGAACTCTTTCATCGCATCGCTCACTGGCTGAAACCAGCGCGCAGCTAACTCGGCGCTTAGCCCAGCCGCCTTTTGAAATTGTGATTGGTTCATTAGTGCCTCAGTGCGTCAACCAAGCGCGCAACGTTTCCCCGAGCCCATAGAACGGCGGCGCATATCAGGACGTTCACCAGCACCACGAACCAGTGCGATTCATGGTACAGGCCGAACAGGTAACGGAAAGGGACGCTGGCGTATACCAGCACCGTGAAATAAGCCATCAGCGATATCAGAGGGCGATGTCTCGCCCCGCCGCGCTGGTAGAACATCAGTGCAATAACGATCACAGCAGAGATAATTGCGTTTGCCATCGCACTCGGATCACTTGTTACCATTGCTGGCCCCTCCACCACGTAAACGCGAGAGAATTCCAAACAGGCTACCCAAATCCTGACTGTTGACGAACGTCAGCAGCTTAATAGCAATAGCGGCTACGATTACCGCGCCCAGCGCATCAAGTGGCCTGTCGCTATACCCCGTCCATTTGGAGAAGTAAGAGCCAAGCAGTGGAGCGCCGATAACGCCGAAGATGAATGAGGTGATGAAGTAGCCCACCAGCTTAAGGCGACTGATATTAACCGCCGTAGCGACGTAGAACACCGCACCAGCGAATGCGCCAAACACCACACCGTAATCTATGCCGGTTGCCAGGCCGAACATGCTGGCCCCCATCAGACCACCAGCCGCTACTGTCGTGCCAGAAACAGGATCGGACATCTAGTCCCCCTCTTATTGCCGTGAATCCTCTCAGTGATGAGGGGAATAAAAAAAGCCCGCTTTTGAAGGCGGGCTAATGAGTGACTATTAGTAAGTAAGGTAGGTAGTCGTGAGTCTTGCTAACTGACCTGAGTGAGACAGTATCGGGCTGGTTCACAACGGTTCAGGAGAACCATCAGGCAATTACCTTCAACACACATTTCAAGCGTAGCAGCAGTTTGCAAATTCATAAAAAAAGGCCTGCTTTTTACGGCAGGCTCTCAAGGAATTTGAAACTGTATTGTTGTTGTCATGGTGCCGGGTGCCTCCCGGTGACTCTACCCCAGTCAGCAAAGCCGCGCGCATACCTGCAGATAGCAGTTGACTGGAACGCCCTTTCGCTTAGAAAGGATTCACCACAATAATAAGTTACAACTAATCCATTCTAGCGGTCAATACATCATCGCCGTGAGTCCTCTCAGAACGAGGGGAAACAAAAAAGGCCGCCATTTGGCAGCCCTTAGAAACAACAAAACCCCGCCGTAGCGAGGTTTTTTTTATATTTTCTTTCTAACCGTGGACATACAAAGCCATCGTTAGTGTCAAATTACATCAAAAACGGCAACATTGCAAGAAACGTGACGTTAAATTACGCGATATCCGTCAAATTATCGTTTCTTGTTACTTTTTTCAGTTGGGTGTTTGAATAGCTCTCTTCCTGAAAGCAGCGAGAAACAAGCATTTCGTAGAATGGCTTCCAGCTGTAACGCCAGGTGCGATCAGGAAGACTTGGCAGCTCAGAGAATATTCCCCGGTAAGCAACAGATGACTTTGGCCTGCTGTAACCGCGCCCTTCACAGCGCTTGCATTCCTTATAAACAGGTACGCCTTGCAGCTCCGTTGCTTTACGGTCCAGTGTCTTTCCTGTTCCTCCACACTGGCAGCGCTTACTTATTTTCCCGATACCGTTGCATTTTGCGCAGAGTGATTGCTCCACGTTCTTCACCTCCCGCTTCTTTTCGAAAGAAGATGGCGACTGTCCAAGGTCTTTTGCCCACTGAGGAATTCTCATTGTGTAATGGCTTTTGGTGACCGTACCGACTTTTTCAATAAGACCTTTACCGTTGCATTTTGGGCAATCGGATAAATCAGCGGCTGACGATGCATAGTCGTTATAGGCGAACTTAGCGAGGATAAGCATGCAGAGAGGGAATTTCTTTCCGGCGAGACGGCGTACTGCAAAAGGCGCGGATTGTTTGGCGTATTCAGCAAGCCAGTTAATCGAGGCGTCTCTGTCCTGCTTGCTTACACCTGCCTTGCCCAGATACATGGCAAGACCAATTCCGGCGTCTGCCTGTGTCATGCCCAGCGCAGCCATAACATCAGTCACCGTCAGCTGTTCGCTGGCAGTAGCGCGCACACTGTCGGAAATATGCATTCCCTTCGGGGCAAAAAATTTAACAACGTTATCGAGGTCCATGAGCGTCTCCACTTACGCCAGTACGCCGATTTCCAGCGCACGATCTAAAAACCGAAACAACAGCTCCAACTGGTCGCCGTGCTTCGCTTCAAATGCCACAGGATCAGCGTGCAACTCATCGTGATGCGCTCTGCACAGCGGTATCACAAACAGGTCATGCGCTTTAGTACCCATTCCACCCTGCCCGTGGCCTATCAGGTGGTGGGGGTCGTCTGCCGGGTTATTGCAGCAACTGCACTGCTGCGACTTCACCCAGCGGGTGTACTTATCGTTCTCCCAGCGGCGGCGCTTTGGCCTCAGCATGAAAGATTCGGGTGATTCAGGATCGACCTTCACCGAGACTATCTTCTTCACTTTCTCCTGGAGGATTTCAGTCGCCGGTAATGACGGAACAATGTCGCTTTCCCGCATCACTGAGCTGTGCGATTCAGGCTTAATCCTGAGTGCCAGGTTAGCCACTGATTCAGGAATAAGGTCAGCCAGATCGTTACGTACCATCCACCAGCAGAACTCCGGCAGCGTCAGGGTATGGTCAGCGCTGAAACCCAGCATAATATTTACTCTTTCGAGCAGCCATTTTACCAGGTTCTGCATGGCAATTCCTGCCAGTCTTTCAGTGGTTTGTTCACGCAGTTGGTTATCGCATCCCCAGCACAGGCGAATGCTGCCGGGGGCGTGGCGTAGCAGAGTGAAGTCCTTTGAGTGCCATTCGTTGTGCGGCCACTGACATTCGAATTTACGTTCCAGCCAGGCATCAAGGCCACTCAGTCCACCAGCACGCTGAATAATTCTCTCATTCAGGAAAAGTTCCTGCACACTGACATCATCCGTCAGTGGCTGGTGCGCTTCAGGAATCAGTCCAGATGGCAGGTGCTTGATTGCTTCGGAAGGCGTTTCAATCACCACCCGGCCACGACGAAACAGCCACAACAATTCGTTACCAGGGCGAAACAGCACCACCCCGGACAATGGCGCGACTTCAGGTGTCAGTATGGCTCTCACGCAATTTGCCCCTTAGCAATATGTTCAGCCCACAAGCCGCCAATCCAGCGCACGCCCTTTGCAGTAAAGCGGGACTGATTGAATGCGTAGTTAGTCTGGTTGGTAGTCCCTGTCTTAACTTCGAAGCGCCCTGCTTCGATGTGCTTGCTCTTTGGTGTAAGCACACGGTTTAACCGGTACATGATGCCGTTTTCAATGAGGAACATCGCGAACTCTGGTTCTTTGGCGTTAAGGAGCTTGGCAACCTGCCGGAACGTCATTGAGCCAGTGGCTTTGACATAACGATCAACAAATTCAGCCTTAGGCGCTGCTATGGCCAGTTCTTCACTCAGGCGTTGCTTCTGTTCGGCAAGGTCGGCAGCGAGGCGAAGTGCTTCAGGTAGTGTTTGCGGTACCACCAGCCCTGCCCCGCTCTCCAGTTCCTGCCAGCGGTCAACCAGACGGGCGGTAAACTCCGGGCACAGCTGCGCGACGATCACATAGCTGTCTCGCTTGTTAACTTCGTAGTAGTGGTAAACCTGCTGGTTCTGAGGGTGGGTGTACTGCAATGCAGCATACCCCCCAATTACGCCAGAATTCATGAGGCGCTCGATGGTTACACAGACGTTGCTGTGGCGCGAGTCGACCAACTTTGCAATCTCACGGCTGGACATCGTTATTTGCTGCCCCATGGCTGCGGCGTGGTGAGTCGGACACATTACGGTGATATTCATCTGATTCATGCTCTTCTCCACTTATCAGGCGGCTGCACCCGCCAGAGGTTCATGTTTCTTGATCGATATCTCTACTCGTCCACCAGGTACTTTCGGCCCCCACTCCACCAGCATTCTCTGCACCTGACTGTCATCCTCCCAGATGCCAGCGTGAGTAAGCGCGTCAAAGAGAGCCTTGTTGTAATTGTCGATGTCGCGGCGGCGTGCATCTGGTGGAAAGAGAAGTATCTCCACCGCAGCTGGTGACGATGATGGTTTTGGAAGGCAACGCAGCTGCTCAATAATCGCTGCACATGCCGCACTCTGATATGCCCTGCCTTTCTCACTGATAAGATGGCGGCCTTTTAACGGCCCCTTATTCGGGGCTCGCCAGTAGGTGTTTACGCTCGGAGGGAACGGGAGCACCAGTTTCATACAGTCACTCCCTGTTTTTTCAGCCATTCAACAGCGTTAACTCTTGCCTTGTCTCCACCGGATAACAGACCTTTAATGATCGCTACCGGATCAGCATCCAGTTCTGTTTTGACGACGGTAATGCCCCTGTCAGCGCCAGGAGCAATGGATAGGTAACCTTTTTTCTTTAGCGCCTTCACATGCTCAGCAGCAGCGTTCTGCGATGAGCAACCAATCAGTTCAGCAAGTTCGGACAATGTTGGTGGGAAGCCAACCCTTTCGATGTGAACCTTGATAGCTTCATATACTTCACTTTGGCGCGGCGTTAATTCGATCATGACTCGACTCCATAACGCCCGTTCAGGCGCCCGATTACGCTGTTGAACATCACCAGGCTTACGCCCATCGGTTTAACCTTCTCGTGGTACTCCTTCAGGATCGGAGGTACAACGACATTCCAACTCGGCTTAGGCTTTTTCTTCAGGGCTTTTTTAATGGCATCTGAGCATTGACGGGCAACGTCACGAACCGCGTTCTCCTGCTCGGTTGATAGTTTTATCATGCTGCATGCTCCCGGTTATTTGTGACAGGAACAGCAACACCGGGAATCAACTCGACTGCAGCTGACTCGGCCTGATTACCCCAGTGGTCCCAGCCAGGCGCACCACAGCGGCTGAACAGTTCGATTCGCGGAACGTCCCCGTAAAGCTTCTCCAGACGGAAACGCGCCTCGGCTGGCTTTTGGCTGTGCTCCCCGAGTGGGCTGTAGATTACCTGCTTGATGCTGGCGCACTGCCGTTCAAGTCCATTCCCCCTGGAGGCGATCAGCATGTCTTCGGTATTGGCTCGGGTGTAGTTGCCGCCGTTCATGCGGGTCTGTACGTTCAGCAGGTCGAGGAAGTCGTAAAAGTCCTCCACTCGACCAGCCTGAAGAGCTTTGTTGATGTGCTGCTCCGCCAGCGGGTTGAACTTCACCCAGGTAAAGCCCTTCATCGTGCGGACCTTGAAGCCCCATGCTTCAGCCAGTTCAATCGCTTCGCGAGTATGTGTGCCGGTGAACCACATAGCCAGAACAGCATCATCGGCAGCAAGGTCCCAGACCGGAAGACGCTTCATGTCGATAAGCTTCATTGTGCCGTAGTGATTAGTAGCCGCGCCGTTGCTGACGGTGTTGCCGTATTCCCAGGCTGGGTCAGCATAAATCAGTGAGTATTTCATCAGACGTTCCTCGCTCGGCCAGCCAGACACCAGCCATCACCGGTGGTTTTAACCCTCGGTGCCATACTCAGGCAGCGCTTACGCTCTTTGAGAATTTTGGCTCGCATGGTTTCGTTCTTTGATCGATTGAATGCCTCCATCAGAACCGTAGCAGCACGCAGATAAAGTCCCTTGTCAGATAACTCTTTAGCCTTGTCCATCATCGCAATGACAGCAGGGTTTGGTGCGCTTTCCTGTTTTGGCTCAGGCATCACTTCAGCTTTTTCTACCGGGTAGCGCGGGACAATAGGCCCAATTGGACCAACAGGTGCCTTTGCGTAGTAACGGAAGTTAGGACGCACACCTTTGCGCTCAGCGCGGTTAAGCATGACCAGGCGGCATACCGCACGCTGAACACTGTGCAAGGCATACTCCGGGAGTGCTGCAGCGATCTCTTTGTTCGTCAGTCCAGGGTTATTGGCTACGAATAACTGAATTGTTTTCAGAAAGCTCATTGAGTACCTCCGGAAACACGGAAACCTGAGTTGGCTGGAACGCTGTAATCAACGTTCTGGAAGTTGGCCTTAAAGTTTTGGTCAGCGCTACCGCCGAGTTGCCAACGCCCTTTGACACACGCAGGCCTTCCGCGCTTTTGCCATTTCTGAGCCTTGTCAAAATACTCAACGCAATTTTCTGGACCAAAGAGAGTGCTCGGGCGAAGGTAATCATCCATTTTTGGATCATCAGCCCATTTTGCTGTGAGATAGTCCACCACCAGCATCAGGTCTTCAGCGCTGTAGTTTTCTGACAGTCTCCCCCTGATGTATCCCAAAACGGTTTTATTGCGCCCGCCCTTCCCGTATGACGATCCAGTAACCTCGTTGAAATGGGATAAGACACGAATTGCCGGATCGATGTCGTCTGGTTGCGGCGCAACCGGACAAATAGGTTTTTTAATATCTGTAGTATTCTCTGTTGTATTCTCTGTAAGAACATCAGTGCATTTTGACCTGATGAGAGCGGTTCTTTTTGACCCGATGGAGCGTTCCACTTTGACCTCTTCCATCGGTTCATTTTGACCTGATGGAAGAGTGCATTTTGAACTCTTCGATTTGGTCACTTTGACATCATCTAAAAGCTCGCTTTCGTAGTTGATCGTGTAGTAGTTCGTCATGTCGCGCTGAGACTTGTTCAGCTGCTCAACTTTGAGCACGCCGAGGTTCTTCAGGCGGGTGAATGTGCGCTTCAGCGTAGACTCAGACCAGAACGGGAACTGCTCCAGCCACTGCTCGTTGGTGTTGTAAATCCAGCGCACGCCGTCACGCTCCAGTCCGGAGGTGGTTTCTTTAAGCCAGTAGTTAACCTGCTGCAACGCAATGGCCTCGTTCAGGCCAATGCTGTATGCAAGGTCAGGGTTTATCACTATCGGCCGGGATGGCATCAACAGGCTCATGGTAGTCCTTTAACTCTGTAAATTTACGCTGGAATTGTTCAAGAGGGCTGAAGCACTCATGATCGTACCCTTCGCGAAGGTATATAACGCGTCGGGTCTGTGGCTCCCATCTGATGACACGGACCGGGACGCCGTAGTGGTCTTTGAATCGCCGGTTAACTTCAGCCATTCCTCGCGCCCCTTCTCGTTCATCTGAGCAAAAGCCTCTACCATCGCGTTCTCAGGCTGGTAGTTGTTCGCACCAGTCTGGTCGTTTAATCTCTCCACATAGCCGAACGGGGAGTCTTTTCCCACCACTGGAAGGCATCTGAATTGCTTCGCTGGTCTCAATCGGTTTAAACTGTTCATGCGTTAGTTTCTCCACTGAATACGACACGCCAAGACGCCCGGAGCTGCACACTCGCGGGCGTCACTTTTTTTGGCTTTGCTTACGGCTAAACAGCGCGACAATCGCGCGGATTTCTTCTTCACGAGCAGCCAGGTGACGGCGGTGATATTCGTTAATTTCTTCCGCTTCATGAGGTTCTATCACTCCGTCTTCCAGTGCTTTTTGAATTACGGTATCGACACGTCCGCGTGCTGCTGATGTACGCATTGCGCGATCAAACAAGTCGACACGATCCAGGTCTTCCAGATGCGGTACGTCCACCAGCAATGCGCCGCGACGACGTGCAAAGTAATCTGCCAGGAGAGACGTGTTTGAAATGTCCTCCATCGCTTCCAGCTCGTTCACTTCGAAAAAGCGGCAGCCGTTCTTCTCGTACAGGTTGTTGTTGAACTGCGTCACTGACATGCCAAGAGCACCGGCCATAGCTTCACGGCCACCGGGGTACGCTTTGCACATCGCTTTCACTACTTCTTTCAGGCTTGGCTCTACCATGTTGTTTTTCCTTTGGTAGTTTTCAGACGGCTGCTTTCGCATTACGATTGCCTTTACCCGATGCGTCATCAGCAACCTGGTAGCGGCTCGGGTATAAAATATGTAATTCGCTGATCTCGCCTTTGAAGAACTTGGCTAAACGTTCTGCCAGTTCAACTGATGGAACCTGTTCACATCTTTCAATGCGACTTAAAGTTGCCGGGTCGACCTGTACGCCTGTTGCAACATGCAACAAGGTCATACCGTGCGATTTACGCAATTTTCTTAACGGTGATTGCATAAAGCCTCCTTTATTTGCGTATTACGCATGTTATTCCATGCAGGCGAATTGCGCAAGTTGCTTTGCACGACACGCAAAAAACACTTGTAATGGACGCATGAATATAGGATCTCGCATCAGACAACTTCGCCTCGCGAAGAACATGAAAATCGCAGAGCTTGCTGAAACTGTGGGGGTTGATGCTGCCAACATTTCCCGCCTGGAAACAGGCAAGCAAAAGCAGTTTTCAGAACAAACACTTAACCGACTTGCTCACGCTTTAAGCGTAAAAGTCCCTGACCTATTTACCTCGGCAGAAAATGAGGATACTGTATATTTAAACAGTGAAAGTGATTCATCATCACGTAGGATTGGTGATGTTTATAGAGTCGAGGTACTTGATGTGAGCGCAAGCGCCGGAGCAGGACACATACAGAGCAGTGATGTTATTGATGTCATACATGCTATTGAATACAGCAATGATCAGGCATTAACTATGTTTGGAGGCAGGTCATCTTCTGGCGTTAAAGTTATTAACGTTCGTGGTGACAGTATGGCGTCAACCATCGAGCCAGGAGACCTCATTTTTGTTGACGTCAACATAAATGAATTTGATGGCGATGGTATATATGTGTTTGGTTTTGATGGAAAAATATACGTAAAACGGCTCCAGATGATTCCTGACCAGCTTCTTGTTATCTCTGACAATCCAAAATATCGGGAATGGAGTATCACAAAAGATAACGAGCATAGATTCTACATTTATGGAAAGGTTTTAATAAGCCAGTCGCAATCCTTTAAACGGCACGGCTAGCAAGATTTACAGGAAAAAAAGACCTCACGTGAGGTTTTTTTTTGCCCACAAAATTGCGTAATATGCATTTTAATACTTGCGTTACTCGCAATTAATGATTATCTTCTAGTCATCGGCATATGGCACATGTGCCGCAGCGGTCTGGGGATTCCTTAGGCAGTATCCCGATCCAGCGGGCAGCCGGAATGTGCAAGCCAGTTGTGTACGACAGCCAGAGACGTTTCACCAGCGTGGCGATCAGGTGACAGCCCAGACGATATCTGAGTGGCTTAAAAAACAGATGGGAGCCGGTGGAATCCCGGCACATAACATGAAAGCGCATTCCATCAACTATCGGTTGTGGATGACAGGTAAGTAAACGAACGGAGTGCGCTTCCAGTTGTGTAAACCGTAGTAGCTGTACCAGATGCTGTGTGTAGTCTTGGCGGTCGGCAGTTTGAATCCCTTAATGTCGACCGCCCCTTTTCACAACTGAAAGCGCGTTCAGCCAGTTCCTTGAGAGGCCTCAGTCGTTAGATCAACTCAGGAGAACGCGCTCCCAATTGTGGAGAAGCTAACTGGCGGTGGCAGCCGCCCGTTTCACTAAGTGCCCTGGTTGGGTGCTTACTAAAACGAAACCCCTTTATGTTTTGTCGCCATCAGGCGAGGGATTCGTGCAACCAAAAATCAGCGCTGTGCAGAGCGCTTATAACACGGAGAAACTAACCATGACGAACACACAGAACGTCACCGAGTTACAACCACGCATGACCCGGGAGCAGCTGATCGACGCAGCGCGTAAGGCAGCCCCTCTCCTTCCGCCAGCTTATCGCGGCATTATGACCGAACTGGCTAACCGCCTTGACTATACCAGCGTCGCGCTGTGTGAAGCGATGGCGCAGCGGAAAGAACTGGCTGAGCAGAACGCTACGCTACGTGAGGATGTCACCAGCTGGGCCAAAGAGTGCGACCGCATAGAAGAGCGCCACACCAAAACGCCTACCAACATGCACCTGCTGGAAGCTCAGCGAGAACTCCGTGAGCTGCCTCGTGTCGTCATTTCACTGAATAACGAGGTTGTTTTCTAATGGCTAACTCATTCAAGCAAATGACCAAGGCCGGTGTAATTAAGCGCACCGATACCGGGATGTTTATCGCTCTTTCAGATATCCACGTTCGTGAAGGTTTCAACAAGCGTGAAGACGATGAACGCACTCGCCAGGCTGATGATGACCTGTTCAACTACCTGATGAACGGTGGCTCCGTTCCCCCGCTGGAGGTTATCGCCCGTGATGAAGGTGGTGTGTGGGTTGTAGAAGGTCACCGTCGCCGTCGCTGCTATGCGCGCTGTGCTGAAGCTGGCAAGCCAGTTGACCGCATCCACATCATGCCGTTCAACGGTAGCGATGTTCAGCGCCTGGCTCGCATCATGACCAGTAACAACCAACTGCCACTCTCCGATATGGAGCAGGCTGCAGTTATTCAGGAGCTGCATAACGCCTTCAACCAGACCACCAGCGAAATAGCGAAACTGGTCAATAAGTCAGTGGCCACGGTAGAGAAGTTGCTGCTCCTGAGCACGGCTAACCATGACGTTCAGCAGGAAGTTAAATCCGGTGCTGTGTCAGTCGATGTCGCTGTTGATCGCGTTATGGAGTATGGCGAAAAGGCCGGAAAAGTTCTCCAGCATGATAAGGCTGTAGCGGCTGCACAGGGCAAAACGAAAGTTACCCGCAGTTCTATCGCTCCTGAACTCAGCGTAAAGAACGCGCGCCGTTTCGTTGAGCTTATGGCTCAGGCTGCAATCAGTGATGAAGGTGTTTTCACTCTTGAAGGTTCGGCGCTGGCGGAAGCACTGGCAATTATCGACGAGCACAAAGCCATTGCTGAAGCGCGTGAAACGTATCGCTTGTCACAGCCAGTCCCGACCACAGAAATTCGCGGACGAACTCTGTATGTGATGCTCGATGGTAAAGACATTGGTCGGGCCTCACTGTATCGCGGAAAAACCGTTTGGCTGGACATGGGTGACAAAACCATTGCCGCTAGCCAGTCAAAGGCTGTGGCCCACTTCGTTAAGCAACACAAACTGCAGCAGGAAAAGAATCATGACAACCAATAAACCAATGACCGGCGAACAACTGGATGAACTTTTGACTGTTGCAGTCAACATGCAGCGCGATGCTGAGACCGATTGTAACCGCCCTTCCGCTATGTTCGCTTATGCAGTTCAGGTTGCTGTTCTGGAACTGCGTAAGGTTCGCAATGATGCTTCTGCGCTGGCTGCGGAGAATGCGGGGCTGAAGGAGTGGAATCCTAATCCGCATAGCGCTTCTATGTTTGAGGCGATCGAGAAGGCCGAAAAGCTCATGGATGATGGTATGCCTGAGCTGGCGATGATCGAGGCGTTCGAAATTCTCAAAATGAAGCGAACCCCGGCGACCGACGCCTTCCTGGATGAAGTGCGGGCGCAGGCCCACAAGGAAGGCGCTCACTTTGTTGCTAACAGGATGCTGGCCGCATGGGAGGCTGGGTTTATCGATGACACGGCGAAGAACGCGGCAGACATCGCGCGGATGATTCTCACATCTACAGAGTTTATGGCTAATGCGCCGGAAGGCGATTTTGACCGCTCATTCTCTGATGGCGTTCTCGAAGATATCGCCGCCCAGCTTCGCAAAGGAGGCAACCAGTGAGCGAGATTGATTATCAAAAGCTTCGTGAAATCGCTGAAAAAACAAAAATTGCTGGTGAAGCACCTGTAATGCCTTTCGATCAGCGAATTAATGCGCTTAACGATTTTATGAAGCACTTTTCGCCAGATATCGCGCTGGCATTGTTGGATGAACGGGAAAGAAACCAGCAATACATCAAACGCCGCGACCAGGAGAACGAGGATATTGCGCTTACGGTTGGGAGGCTGCGCGTTGAGCTGGAAGGCAAAGACAGCAAAATAGCCAATCTTACCGCCGAACGCGATGCTCTTCGTGAAGGTGAGATGGGCGACGCTAGGCATAGCAACACACGGGCCGCAGCTGATATCTACTTCCAACTGGTCGAGGAATGCGAAATTCCTGCTGGCGGATCTCTGGTCGAGTACGTTGACGATATGCGCGAGAAGCTGGAAGCCGCAGAGAAGCGGATTGCTGAACTGGAGTTGAAACTAGAATCTGCAGACAAATTACAGGATAGCGCATTTCGTCATGGTCTTCAGCATGGCTTCAGTTTAGGTCAAACGGATAATCAGGCTGGATTTGAAGAGTGCTTATCTGCCTATGGCACCGGTAAAGGAGAGTGAATGTGAAAAATTATCTCAGCAATTTAGCCAGCATGCTTCAGGGGATTGCAGGTGTCATTTCAGACGGCGAGCGGGTGCAGAAAGAGTGCCCTGCGCACTTAAAGTCAGCACTACTCGAGGCTTCTCACGCGCTAGATGGTCAATCGGTCAGGGTCAATTATCCGCCTAATGGAAAGCCTGAAATTGTTAATGCCCGCGGACACCATCGACCGCTTACCTTCCGGGAACGAGTGGCAATCCGCTTACTTGGTGGCAGGACGGAGATTCGCCCATGAGCACTATTACCAGAGAACGCCTTCAAAGATTAATTCGCGCAATTGATAGCGAAAATTATGACGAAGAGGAAATCGTTGGATGGGTTAACTCTGATGAAACTCTGGAGCTGGCGCGTATCGCGCTGGCATCGCTCGAAGCGGAGGCTGTGGCGTGGCTACTGTCAGGAGGCGGCGCTAAAAACCACGTCAGCTTCGATAGTGGCAATGCTTATGCTGACCCGCTGCGAGAAGTAACGCCGCTTTACACCGCCCCTCCCGCGCCGGTATCTGTGCCCGCTGCGATGGAAATGGATGATGACTTTGACAGCGCGTTTGAACACGGAAAAGCTGTCGGCTGGAACGCCTATCGCGCAGCCATGCTTCAGGGTGCCGATCGACCACAAAACGAACCGCAAAATATTCCGGAAAATATTCCAGCCACACAGTTTAAGCCGGTAGCAGACCTGTACGGCCTAACCTCGCCAACCGGCGGTGAAACATCATTCACTTTCGATGCTGTTGAAGCTCGCGATTTTATTGATGGCGGGTGGTCATGTCAGGAGTACGTGGAACTTGGACGCTATCAGGAAGCGCTAACGGACCATTCCGAGGATAAGCTCGCTATGGTTGACCATTCCGGTGACTCCAACAATATGGTTGAACCTGTAACGACGGCTTGCGAGTTGCCAGATGATTTCGACTTCGACCGCTTCAACGATGTCGTGTGGCTGGAGGCTGTGGCAAGCAATCCACACATGCATTCACTGACTACATCGACCATCGCTATGGTCGCTTTGGAGCTGAACAGGAAGTTAGCCGATTGCAACTCTCCGGTGATTCCTGATGACGTACGCCGCATGGACTGGCTGGTATCGAAAACCGTTGATGTTCGTGAGCCTATGGTTTACGGAAGCCATAGCCTTTTCTGGTCGCAGACCATCACGGATGAAGAGGATGATTATCACGCGACTAAATTACGCGAGCAAATCGATGCGGCTATGGCAGCTGAGCAGGCAGCAGCACCGCAGCAGGAGGCCGAATGAACGATTTCGTTAAGCGAATTCAGCGTCTTGAGGCGGAGCGTGGTAAGACCATCACCACTGAGGTGGAGCTTGTCTCTTACGTCAAAGAGCGCAGCACTGGAAGCTCTGAGGCTCGTTACTACGTTAAGCACAGCAACCAAAAGACGGTGCTTGAGCAGGGAATGGTGATAAACAGAGATGGGTTTGGTAATCATCAAGCCAGCATCATCATCACTGATTTTCCGGGGCAGAAAACTCCGGAAGACGCGGCGCTAAAACTAGCTGATTGGTTAAAGCGCCTTGGAGAGTCCATTGAGGCTAATTTCAAAAAGCCAGAGGTGGATAATGCCTAACCCATTCGACGCAGTTATGTTCGTGCTGCTGGTCATCGGCGCACTTCAGGGGATGGGGTGGCTGCCATGGTGAGCAAACTCAAACAGCGGCGCCTGCGCCGCCTTAAAGCCGATGTCGCATGGTGGCGTGAAGAGGCGGAAGATTGCCGCTCCCGTCTGCTGGAACTGGCCGGAGAAATCGACAGGCTCAAAAAGCTGGTTATCCGCGTGCCGATGCCGGTTCTCATGCCGAAGGAGATGGTCCACCAGCTCTATTACACCGAAACAAAAAGATGTCGTACCTGCAATGATGGGCTTCGTGGTGGTTGTTCATCTTGCATTTTCTATAAGAGATAGCCGGGTGCAGCCGGTTAAGTGGAGAGCAACATATGGGGCAGTTAGTAACACTACATGAGTGGGCTTCGGGTCCTAATGGGTTCAAATATCCATTAAGCAACTCAGCACTAAACAAAATAGCCAAGACCAAGCAAACTTTCCCACCAGCTTTAAAGCAAGGTCGCCGCTGGGTTATAGATGAGGACGCTCGTTTTATTGGCATGGTAAGCAATGTTGATATTTCATCATCATTATCAGACAAGGCTCGCCAGTTAGTGGAGAAAGCAATAAATGGCAGCTCGCCCCAGAAAGCATAACGTTAAAATACCTAACCTGTATTGCAAGTTGGATAAACGTACATCAAAAATCTACTGGCAATATCGCCACCCTGTCACTGGAACATTTGTTGGTTTTGGAACAGATGAAGAGGCAGCCAAAGCTGCTGCTACGGAGTTAAATCGGATAACATCTGAGCAGGAAACACGTCAATCCTTCGCTCTTATCGATATGGCCATTAAGAAGACAGATAAGAAAGAGAAAGGAATTCGAGTCGCAGACTGGATAAAAAGGTACGTAGATATTCAGATGGAAAGGATGCGTGACGGAGAAATAAAAAAACCGACCGTAAAATCTAGGAGGTTATGTGCTCAAGTTCTGGCTGACAGAGCTCCTAACGTTCGCCTAAAAGATGTTGACACGAAGTTAATCGCAAAAATTATTGATGAATATAAGTCTGAAGGTAAACATCGAATGGGTCAGCTGATTAGGAGCGTGCTTAACGACGTATTTAAAGAGGCTCAACATGCTGGTGAGGTTGAACCCGGCTACAATCCTGCTTTAGCAGTTAAAAATCCGATAGCAAAGGTAAAGCGAAGCAGGCTCAGTATCGAACAATGGAAGCTAATCTATGAAAGCGCGGGAACATTGCCACCATGCGCTCAGAACTCCATGCTTTTGGCTTTGGTGACTGGTCAACGTATTGGGGACATTGTAGCGATGAAGTTCAGTGATATATGGGATAACCATCTTCATATAACCCAGAGTAAAACAGGAATGAAGTTAGCTATTCCTTTAAATTTACGGTGTGATGCTATTGGCGTGACGCTTTCGGAAGTAATAAGCAAGTGTCGAGACAGAGTTGTGAGCCCATATCTGATACACCATGTGAAACATCATGCTTACGGTAAAGCTGGTTCCCACGTTCCAGAGAAAACAATATCGAAGTATTTCAAGGAAGCAAGAGATAAAGCAAATATTGCATGGCCAAAGGATTGTATTGCCCTGCCCCCATTTCACGAACAGCGTTCGCTTTCATCTAGAACCTATAAAGCGCAGGGTATTGATGTCAAAACTCTGCTTGGGCATAAAACTGAAGCGATGAGCACAATGTATGGAGATGATCGTGGTCTGGAATGGAACAAACTTGTTATTTAGCGAGATAGATAACCTTTAGATAGCCCCAAAGGAAAAGCTGGTGCTACATGAGTTTTGGGGATTTGTTTTGGGGATGATTTGGGGAAGAAAAATTAACCTTATAAAACAATAAAATAAAAATCATCGAATTGTTCCACAAGCAATCTGCTACCAGCAACGCATAATCCAACAGCCAGCGAACCCGCTGGCTGTTTTCTTTCGACCTCGTTCATCCCGTGCTAATGTAGAACCCTGCAAAATGGATTATCACCGGGAAATCGTTATGACTGACGACGTTATTGGGGCAGGAACCCACCAGCAGCTGATTACCTTACTCACCGAACAGGGCGCGCGGTTTCGCGTTATGGAGCATGCGGCGGTCGGGAAATGTGAAGCGGTAAGTGAAATTCGCGGAACCGATCTGCGGCAAGGCGCCAAAGCCCTGGTCTGCAAGGTGAAGGGCAACGGCGTAAAAAAACACGTTCTGGCGATCCTCGCCGCCGATCTGCAGGCCGACCTGGGCCAGCTTGCCAGCCATTTTGGCGGGCTGAAGGCCTCCCTCGCCAGCCCGGCCGAGGTCGATACCCTGACCGCCTGCGTTTTCGGCGCTATCCCGCCCTTTAGCTTCCATCCTGATTTGGCACTGGTTGCCGACCCGCTGCTGTTCGAGCGCTTTGACGAAATCGCCTTTAACGCCGGCCTGCTGGAGAAATCCGTGATTATGGATACCCAGGATTACCTGCGCATCGCCCGTCCTGAGCTGGTGACCTTCCACAAAGCGTAACCGCGATGGCTGACGCCCCTGTCAGCCTTTTCTTTCCAGAAACAGCACGGAGGCGACGAGAATAATGGCAATAGCGAAAAACGATGAGGAGATAATCAGCGTTTCAACAAACATGTGATCGTTCATGATGGCGACCCCTTTTGCGATATCTGCCTTCGTTTTAATCCGCGTAAATGACAAGGTTATGACAGCAATAAAATCTTTTTAAAACTGTCCTCCGCCGCGTTTGCGCGTAAAGTAAGCAAGTTGATTATTTTGGCAAGGATTCCCTATGTTTGACACTACTCTGCTCATTCTTCTGGCACTCGCCGCGCTCGGCTTTGTCAGCCATAACACCACGGTCGCCATCTCGATTCTGGTGCTGATTATTGTTCGCGTGACCCCGTTAAATACCTTCTTCCCGTGGATAGAAAAACAAGGCCTTACCATCGGGATCATTATTTTAACCATCGGGGTAATGGCGCCTATCGCCAGCGGCACGCTTCCCGCTTCAACCCTGCTGCACTCGTTTGTAAACTGGAAATCGCTGGTGGCGATCGCGGTGGGGATTTTTGTTTCGTGGCTGGGCGGGCGCGGCGTTACGCTGATGAGCAGCCAGCCCTCTCTGGTGGCGGGCCTGCTGGTGGGCACCGTGCTTGGCGTGGCGCTCTTTCGCGGCGTTCCGGTGGGGCCGCTGATTGCGGCAGGCCTTGTCTCTCTGTTTATTGGGAAGTCGTAGTCAGGCTGGCCATATAACGCGCCGGCGTCTGGCCCAGTCCCTTTCTGAACATGGTGATAAACGCGGTGGTAGAGTCATAGCCGAGTGTCTGTGCCACCTGCTGTACCGATTTCCCACCGATCAAATGCTGTAACGCCACGATCAGCTGCAGCTGGTGACGCCAGCGGCGAAAGCTTAAGCCGGTCTCTTTCACCACCAGCCGCGCCAGGTTGCGTTCGCTCATGGCAAAGTGGCTCGCCCACTGCGTCAGCGTCTGCCAGGCGGCGGGCTCTTCCGCCATTTTCTCGCTCATCAGCCGAATTTTAGGATGGGGCGAGACGGGCAGCTGCAGATGCTCCTGACGCTGGAGCGGCAGCTCGTCAAACAGAACGTCTACCAGGCGCGACGTGGCCGCAAGAGAGAGTTGTTCACGCGATTTTTCCGCCAGGGATAAAATCAGCTCCCGCACCAGAGGGGAGATTTTCAGGGTGCAGCAGCGGTCGGGCAAGCTTGCCGCCCCCGGTTCAATGAACAAAAAGCAGAGCTGCGCGCCCGGGGTGGCCCTGTTGCTGTGCGGCATCTGGCCGGGGATCCAGACGGCGTACTGGGGCGGAACCATCAGCATGGCATTTTCCACTTCGCAGGTGATCGCGCCGCCGAGGGCCAGAATCAGCTGCCCCTTACGGTGATGATGCCGGGGAATATACTGTTCCTCAGCCACCACGCGGATGCGAAATGCGACGGCCGCGTCGTGCTGGCTATCGGGATCATAGCCGTCCAGTCCCAGACCAATCATCAGTTTGTCCGATTTTAGCGATAAACTGTCATTTTAGCCTGATTTCAACCGCCGGGAAAATCGGTATTGTGTGCGCTCGCTTGAACGTATGAGAACATAATGACTACTGCTATTCGCACCTCAGGAAAACACGGCGCGCTGTTGATTGCAGGCATCCTGATGATTGCCACTACGCTTCGCGTCACCTTTACCGGCGCAGCTCCGCTGCTCGACACTATTCGTCTTGATTATGGCTTAAGCACGGCGCAAACCGGTCTGCTGACTACCCTGCCCCTGCTGGCTTTCGCCCTTGTCTCGCCGCTCGCCGCAGGCGTTGCCCGACGTATCGGCATGGAGCGCAGCCTGTTTGTCGCCCTGCTGCTGATTTGCGCCGGAATTGCACTTCGCTCGCTGCCTTCCGCCGCGCTGCTTTTCATCGGAACCGCGGTCATCGGCTGCGGAATTGCGCTCGGGAACGTGCTGTTACCCGGATTAATTAAGCGTGACTTCCCGGGCCTGGTAGCCCGACTCACCGGGGCCTATTCTCTGACGATGGGCGTCTCGGCGGCGTTTGGCTCAGCGATGATTGTTCCCCTGGCGCAGGGTAGCGCGGGCTGGCATGGCGCGCTGCTGATGCTGATGGCGTTTCCGCTGGTCGCGCTGCTGCTCTGGCTGCCGCAGTGGCGCCAGAAACACGTTGCGACGGTAACGGGCGCTGGCGCGCTGCATAATCGCGCCATCTGGCGTTCGGCCCTCGCCTGGCAGGTGACGCTCTTTTTGGGGATTAACTCGCTGATTTACTACGTCATCATCGGCTGGCTGCCGGCGATATTGCTCAGCCACGGCTACAGCGAAGCGCAGGCCGGCTCGGTGCACGGGCTGTTGCAGCTGGCCACGGCCGTGCCGGGGCTTGCCGTTCCGCTGGTTCTTCACCGTCTGAAAGATCAGCGGGGGATCGCCGGCGCGGTGGCGCTGATGTGCGCGGTAAGCGCGGCAGGGCTATGGTTTATGCCTGACATGGCGGTGATGTGGACGCTGGTGTTTGGCTTTGGCTCCGGAGCAACGATGACCCTCGGCCTGACGTTCATCGGTCTGCGCGCCAGCTCCGCGCACCAGGCTGCGGCGCTGTCCGGCATGGCGCAGTCGATTGGCTATCTGCTCGCCGCCTGCGGCCCTCCGCTGATGGGGAAAATTCACGATAGCGCGGGAAATTGGCAAATCCCGCTTCTGGGCTGCGCTCTGGCCGCCGTGATAATGGCGCTCTGCGGCGTGCTTGCCGGGCGAGACCGCGAGATCGCGCCCCGTTAAAGACTCTGGCAGACCATCGGGTCTGCCTTTTCCTACCCGCGAGCCGCGCGCAGCATCGCCTGCACCAGCACGACCGGACGGCCTTCCAGCGCGGCACGCTCATGCTGGAATAAGGTGATCACGAAGAACGGGTGCGTAACCAGTTCTGCGGCGCGAATTTCCCCCTGTTCGTCCCAGCCCGTAACGTGCATGTCACCGCTTTCCAGCGCCTGTGCAAACGCCGGCGACACGCCATAGTTACAGTGATAACCCTCTTCTATTTCCGGCTTGCCGTACGCTTTCGCGATCAGCGTATTTTTGCGCAGCTCAATGGCATCGGTTTTTTCCACCAGCGAGCAGGTCAGCGGCGCAATCACCATGGTGCCTTCGGTATCCGTCTCGGCATGTGCCGCATCGGCCCAGCCCAACACATTACGGGCATACTCAATCAGCGCGTGCTGGAATCCACCGCAGGTGCCCAGGAACGGTACGCCGTTTTCACGCGCGTAGCGCGCGGCGATAAAGGCCGCCTCGGTGTTTTTATAGGGGCTGGCAGGCACCAGCCAGATGGCATCGTAGCCCACCAGATCTTCAGGGCTCGTCAGCTCCGTGGTGGCAAGCCAGTCGTAATCGGCGGTGAGGTCAAGGACTGCGGCGGCGTCGTCAATCGCCAGCGGGATCGCCTGATGCGCAATAACACTGGGATTGTAATCGCCAACCAGCGCAATGCGCAGCGTCGTTTTAACCGGGAGGTGTTCCATGAAAGGTTCCTTATGCCAGAGTATTATCAGATAACATAAGGAACCTCAGACTACCGATCTTCTGCAATTATCACAATACCTTAAATTGGGAGGGTGGAATTATGATTCAATGCAAACGCGTATACGAGCAGGCTGGTCCGGACGACGGCTATCGGGTGCTGGTAGACAAGCTGTGGCCGCGCGGGGTTAAAAAAACGGACCTCGTCTATGATGAATGGTGCAAAGTGCTCACGCCCTCGAATGAATTACGCAAGGCCTTTCATAGCGAAACCATTGATTTCGCCGCCTTCAGCAAAGCCTATCGGGAAGAGCTGGCGCAGCATGCTGACGAGGGAATGCGTCTGGCGACGCTGGCGAACAGGCAGACCGTCACCCTGCTCTTTGCTGCCAAAGACACGAAGCAAAATCACGCCCTGGTATTAGCCGACTGGCTGCGCCATCTCTGATCAGCCGATCGCCAGCTCGTCATGCATTTGCGGCGCTTCATCGGGGGTGAGCGGCATCAGATGTTCGGCGCGGACAAAGGCAAAGCCGTGCTGATTGTCAAAGGCGTAAACATCACCTGTCACCAGCCAAAGCGCGCGATCGGCGGTAGAGGGTAATTGCGTCATCACGCCGTTGACCGGGTTAACGAAACGCAGGCCGGGCTGACACAGGCCAAACAGCTCAACAGATTTACCAATATTGCGACGGCCTGACGCCGTGCGGGCACCGATGATCATCGCCATGCTGCCCGGTTTAAGCTGAAACATACTTCTCTCACGGTAACGATAGCCAGGGACTGGCTAAGAATAATCCTAAAGAGAAGTGTATCGCAGGCAATATAGGTCTGTCACCTGGTGGGTTGCGGACGATCGCGACGGTAGAGCGTCCATTCATCAATCACTTCGCCCCCCGGTAGTTTGCACTCCGTGCGTACGCCCTGCGGGCTTTGAACCGGGATCTGTTCCCCACCTTTCTCCAGGCAGTACACGGAGGCCGGGTTCGCCATACCGATAGCGTGCGGTGGTTTCGGGGCATCGGGTGGGGTTGTTTTCGCGGTGCAGGCAGCCAGGGGAAGCGCCAGCGCCAGAAGCAGAAATCTCATCTCATTGATCCTTGTGACATCATGACAATCTAAGGTTAACGGGTCATCGCCCCTTTCTCCATGATTTCTCCATTTTAACTGCACTTTTCAACACTATAGTGTGGCATGTTCTCGATATGACCAGAGAACATCATTCCGTAATCAAGATGTCTTTGCCCCGGTCTCAACAACGGGGCCTTTTTTTCTCTGCTGCTGCCCTCTCCCTGCATATATTAAATTTTTTATATTCATGTTTTACTATGCCTGAAGTCTAAAAATTCAGCATAACATGCAGATGCAGACGTCTTCTGCCTGGGAGTCATTCTACGTCATGTCGGATATTATCCTTGCCCGTGTTTCAGAAACCCTCGCCACTGAACAATCCCTTGAAGGTCTCGTTCGCCAGCTGCTGGAGATGCTGGAGATTGTGACTGACATGGAGTCGACTTACCTCACCAAGGTAGATATCGAAGCCCGACTGCAGCATATCCTCTACGCCCGCAACAGCAAGCAGATGACAATTCCTGAGGGGCTGAGCGTCCCATGGGATGAAACACTGTGCAAGCGCGCGCTGGATAGCGACACCGTATTCAGCAACGACGTTCCCGAACGCTGGCCGGAATGCGAGGCGGCGAAAGCGCTCGGCATTACGACCTACATGAGTATTCCTGTCCATCTTGCGGATGGTTCACTCTACGGAACGCTTTGTGCCACCAGCACGGCCAGAAAGCCGCTTAGCGAGCGCGGTGAACAGGTCCTGAAGTTATTCGCCGGTCTGATTGCCCAGTCCATTCAGAAAGAGTCGCTGGTAACCCAGCTTCGCGAAGCCAACGCGGCCCTCATCGCGCACTCTTACACGGATGCCCTTACCGGTTTACCCAACCGTCGCGCCATTTTTGAAGATCTGACCACGCTGTTTTCCCTGGCGCGTCACCTTAAACGTAACACCGTCATCGCGTTCATCGATCTGGATGATTTCAAGCTGATTAACGATCGCTACGGCCACGAGGCTGGCGACCAGTTCCTGATTGAAGTGGGCAAGCGTCTGACGGAAGAAAAACAGCAGGACGATATCATTGGCAGGCTGGGCGGCGATGAGTTTCTGGTGGCGTCGTTGAGCACATCCCACAGCGAAGGAGATAACGCGCAGGTCACGCTGCTCAAAACGCGCCTCAGCGCCTGTATTGCCGGTGAATACTGGCTGGGTAGCGTCAACCTCATTTACCCCGGAGCCAGCGTCGGCGTTATCGAAGTGGACCCTCGGGTAACCGATCCGGACGGCGCATTACGCGATGCGGATGTCGCGATGTATCAGGATAAGAAAGGAAAAAGCAAAACACGCTTTCTCACTATGGATTAACCCCGTACACTCTACGGCGTTACAAAAACCGAAACAGGTGATGATATGAGAATAGGGATCCTCTTCCCGGTCGTTATTTTTATAACGGCGGTGATTTTTTTAGCATGGTTTTTTGTCGGTGGTTACGCGGCGCCTGGGGCATAAATGAGAAAAACGACCCTCGTTATGCTGATCGTTGCCATCGCGGCGTTTGCCGGCACGCAGCTTGGCTGGTGGTAAACGCCACTACGTAAAAAGGCCGCCATCTGGCAGCCTTTTTTCACGCTTGTAAGCCTTAGCTTTTGATTTTTCTGTAGATAAACAGAACAACCAGCGCACCGATGACCGCGACGGCAAAGCTGCCGAAGTTAAAGCCATCGACTTTGCCAAAACCGAACAGCGTACTGATCCAGCCGCCGACTACCGCGCCGATAATACCCAGTATTACGGTGACGATAAACCCACCGCCATCTTTGCCCGGCATGATCCACTTCGCCAGAATACCCGCAATAAGCCCAAAGATAATCCAGGATAAAATTCCCATAACTTTCCTCTCTGTATGGTTTTTGTCATTAAATCAACGACACAAAAAAGAATAGCACAGGATTTCAGAAAGGAAATTTGTGATAAGCATCACAATGAGAGAGTGCGCAATTATTCATCAACAAAAGGGTTCAGCCGCATAAACTGTGGGGTTGCATCTTTTGTTGAGAAAGATTATCTTTCTCAACACTGAATAGCTGAGCGTAACACTCAGGTATTCAGTACGACATTGCTCACATTGCTTCCAGTATTTCTTGCCCACTCCTGAGTGGGCTTTTTTTCTGTTCATACCCCAACAAACGCGTACCGGTTACGTCCTGCGCGTTTTGCCTGGTAGAGCGCCTGGTCAGCGGCAATAATGATATTCTGCTGGCTGCCCGCGATGTCGACCGCACGCGCGGTGGAAATCCCGACGCTTACCGTCACCCGTCCGAAGGGGCTAAAATCATGCGTGATTTGCAGGGAGAACACGTTGCGAATAATCGTCTGCGCCAGTCGAAGCGCCTCCTGAATATCCGTATCAGGCAATATCAGCGCAAACTCCTCTCCGCCGTAGCGCGCCACAATCTGATTATCACGGGTAAGGCTCTCCCTGAGACTGTTTCCCAGCAGCGTCAGACACCGGTCCCCTTCCGGATGGCCGTAGTTATCGTTGTATTTTTTGAAGTAGTCCACGTCCACAATCAGTATCGAAATTGCTGCGTCATGCGCGGCACAAGTCGCGATTTCCGAGAGGATTCTTTCATCAAAAATGCGACGGTTATACAGCCCGGTCAACGCATCCTCGGAAGCGATAATCTTCAGCGCCTTATTATCTCTGGTTTTTCTGGATAAGTCGGAATACAGGAAGTATGACGCGACGATAAGTATCGCAGTGAAAACGAAAATGAGCAGCGCCAGCTGAATGGCCTGCTTGCGCCACGGTGCGAGGGCTTCATCAATGCTGACGGCCACGGTGGTCACCAGCCCGTAGCGTCGGTTTTTCTCATAGGCGTAAATGCGTTCGATTTTATCAAACCGCGAAACGGAACTGGCTATCCCGGTATTTTGTACCTTTAGGTATTTCCTGAAGAGGGGTGAATCAGAAAAAATCGTGCCGACGTAGGTATTTTTAAAGGGGTGACGGACCAGCAGCACGCCGGATTGTGTCGTTAAGCCAATGACGCCCAGGTGACCAATATTAATCTGCCCGTAAAGCGCGAGAAAATTCTCGATACCCAGCGTCACCACCACGACACCGTTAAATGCCCCGGTGTGGGTTTCAAGGCGACGACTAATGGTAATGACCCATTTGCCATTGGTTCTGCTTACCACGGGCTCACCAATAAAAATCTGCTGATTTTTATTTTCCTTGTGATAGATAAAAAATGACCTGTCCGATCCTTTGCGTGGGCCTGTAAAAGTTTCGTGCAACGCGGTAAAGATATCGCCCTGAGCGTCGTAAACAACCACATTATTAATCTGGGTAAGAAGATTATCCTGATTATTTATCATCCGCTGAATATTGGTCGCCTGTTGCGGCGTCATGCCATAAATTTCGATTATGTCGGAAACGGTAGTAATTAACATTTCGCTTTGGCGCATGATCCCCTCGGTGTAGACATCAAGGGTATGGCTCAGGTTAGCAACGCTGGTATTAATTTGCTGAATTGACTGCTGTCTGGACGTGGCAATTTGGACGGCAAGCGACAGCGAGATGATCAATGAGACAATGATGACGGTAATGGTTGTTGTGTAAAAAGTATTTTTCACATGCACGAGCTTTTCCACCTTATCACGCCTGACATCCCTGGCTGACAACTCTTGTCACTGTAACAAAGCTGGGGATAAGAGGAAAATGAATTGCACTTAAGCATACAACAGAAGCTCGTCTTTATTTCGTTTTACAAACTAACGGTCTCCCGGGGTTTAGATAAAATGACTTTAATAAAATCGATATAGGAGACGGGTTTACCAAAATAATATCCCTGTAACAGGGTTATCTCATTACGGTTGAGATACTCCAGTTGCTCTTTTGTTTCTACACCTTCAGCGACAATGCGCAAAGAGAGTTTTTTCGCCAGGTCAATGACGCAGTCCAGCAGGATCGTTGAGTCCTTTTCCTCTGAAACCCGGTTCACAAAGCTTTTATCAATTTTAATATAATCAATGGCAAGCGCATTAAGGCATGACAGCCCGGAATAACCCGTACCAAAATCATCCAGGGCAATAACAAAGCCGGCGTTATGCAGCATGTTAAGGTTCTCCACGAGGTGAGGATTATCGACCAGCGGTTCACGCTCGGTCACCTCGAGAACCAGTTTGACCTCTTTACCCTGAAACCCCTTCCCGAAAACGCGACAGTCACCGATAAATGAAGGCGCATTAATATGCCTGGCGCTGATGTTCACCCCAATATGAAACCCGTCCGGTAGCTTAGGCAAAAGCGGCTTAAGCTGGGTCACCACTTTCGCCATCAATCCTTTGGTCAGCGGAATAATCAACCCGCTACGTTCAGCAATCGGAATAAAGACATCCGGCGGGATAAAGCCTGACTTTGGATGCTTCCATCTTGCCAGGACCTCAACGCCGTACAGCCCGCCGGTATCGCCGTTCACGATCGGCTGGTAATAAGGCTCGATCTCCCCCTGCAAAATCGCTTTACGCAAATCGTCTTCAAATGAGGTACTTTTCCCCTTGTATCGGCGGATCAAAATACCCACCGCCACCGATAGCGCGAGAATAAGCAGTATCAGGCTCCATCCCTGTTGCAAAAGCCGCGTCAGGCTGAAAAAGGCAGGAGGTTGCCAGGCAAGGCTAAAGGGAAATTGCGTTGATGCCTTAAGCGACCCCGTCCAGGAGGCCGCTTTCCAGCCCCTCACATCGCCGTTGCGAACAAGCATGCTTTCGCCGACAACCAGCCCCAGATCCACGCTGTTCGATGCGCTTGCAATGACGTCCTGCAAATGCGCGTCACTGATGCTGACGATGACGCGCCCTCCCGCGATGGGCATCTGGAAGATAAGCACCGGAATGCCGTTCACCAGTCGATTGCCGGGTAACAGCATCAATTTTTCGGCAGGTAACGTCTCAGGATGAATAATCAACACGCCATTCCCGGGAAGGGAAGTACAGATGATTTTCCCCTGCAGCTCGATCATGATGGCGCGCAGATGCGGTTTTAGCGCTGCCTCTGTCCCCAGCGCCAGCTGTCCGCTACTGGTACACCCTTGAGCCGCAACGCGCTTTGCCGTGCTGGCCGCACTGACGGCTTCAGCCAGAATCTTTTCTATTTTTTGGGTGCTGGCCGTGGCGGTATGACTATTACTCAGCTTCGCCATCTGCCATAGCTGCCAGTTAATAATCAAAATGCCGCTCAGAAAAAGAAACAGAGCGCTAAGAATAGGGATCATCACGTTGCGCACGATGTTTTCCTTAATAGAAAAAACAAGTATGGATGTTCTGGTAGAAGAGCCTGTGCTAACCCGGTATTGCTTATAACAATGAAAATAGCTTAGCTGAGAATTGTCTTAAAAAACTGATACTTTCGTATGAGTTCACCTGCCGGCATTTACTCACATGACGTGACTATCAGGCTTGTTCCCTGCCCTGGCTGTGTTAAGATTTGTGAAATCAGGGAGCGGACTGGATAACTGGAAAATGAAAAAGCTCATTGCCGTTGCTATTGTTTCATCGCTTCTGGTCTTCCTGTCTCTTTATGCGGTCAATGCTGTAATCATTGGTCAGCAGAAGAGCAAACAGCGTGAAATATCCCGTACCCTTTTACATTATTCAGAAGACGTGTCCCAAAGCGTGGCGCTGGGTCTCAAAAGCATCACGACGCAGGGATGCGATAAAACCAGCCTCGATCGCTACAGACAAATTAAGCTTAATAATCTTTATTTTGCCGATATCGGCTTTATTGAGAAGGGAAAAATAGTCTGTACCGCTTTTTGGGGGAAACTCGCGACGCCCGTTGCACTTCCTGCAGAACTGCATAAAACGCCGAGGGGCTTTCTCCTGGCCCAGTTTTCGAGAAAAGACTTTTTCACGGGCAATGCGGCAATTTATAATAATATTATTATCTTCACCTCCCGCTATGCTTACGATAAATTCACCCCGGTTACCGCAAGCTATTCGCTCAGTGCTACCACCAAAGACTTCGGCAGAGTCTTTTTTTCGGCCGCCACGGAGCTAAATCAGCAGAGCTGGCTGCATTCGACGTTGTTTACCCTGACCCTGACACAGTGCAGCGCCTTCTGGGACCTGTGCGTCATCGTGAAGCATCACGACGCCGGGCTCGCCTCGTTGCCTCCGTTTATCTTTGCGCTTCTCGCGGTCATTCTCTGTTTTATCTGGATTGCGATAACGTTATTTATCTTCCGTATCTATGAAGACCGTTTTTCTCTGGAACGTACGCTGATAAAAGCCGTCCTCACGAATACCATCAGTGTTAACTATCAGCCCATTATTCGCATTCACGATCAAAAAATCGTGGGTGTAGAAGTTCTGTCGAGATGGCGTGACCAAAAGCACGGGGACGTCTCTCCGGAGCTGTTTATCCCATTAATTAAGAAGATCGGTCTGTATAAAAAATATTACAGTAACATTATCGAAAAATCCCTTTCCGAAATTGCCCCTCTGGCGATAAAACACCAGCTGATAGTCTCAATAAACGTTGGGCACAAGGAAATTGAAGATGGACAGTTCATTACCATTTTGCGTCGTGCGTGTTTTGCCAATCACCTTCCCCTTTCCCTGATGAAGGTCGAACTTTCTGAGAAAGCCGTTTCCACGGCAGATATCCTCGAGGGATTCTGTCAGGAGCTGAAATCGCTCGGCGTTAAAATATCAATAGATGATTTTGGCGTGCAAAACTCCAATCTCGCCCGCCTGTCGCTGCTTGAATATGATGAAATCAAAATTGATAAGTCGCTGGTGGACGGCATCAGCGAGCATTATAAGCAAAACATCTTTGCAATCTTCTGCGATGCCCTTGCAAGATTGAATAAAACGCTTGTTTTCGAGGGCGTGGAAAATGAAATTCAATATCGCTTTATTGCAAGCAGATATCCCGATGCGCTGATTCAGGGATGGTATTTTTCAAAAGCACTCACCCGGAGCGAGCTGGCGAAGCGACTCACCGGGGTCGCACCGTAACCCGAAGCCTTGCGCGTCCGTTTTTTTCCAGTCGGGCATTTCTATTTTTTACGCAAAAACATATAGTCGTCACATTCAGACGGTAGATTACCCTGAAGCACACTCATATTTTGGTTAAAACGTGAAATTATCCTTACTATTCCCAGTGGTACTCTTTTGTCTGACCGTTATTTTCGCGCTGTTTATCGACGCCCCCGCTTCGCATATTCTGCGGAAAAAATGCATGTGGTCCGATAGCGTGATGCTGAGCTGTATCGCAAAGCATCAGCATAACGGTTTTTGAAGCAGACTATTCATTTCCCCACTGATTGAGGAAGTTCGCAATATCATCAACGCGACCCGCACGGATCCCGGCCTCAGTGGCCATCTCCTGCTGGGCTTCCTCACTAATCTCCTCATTATTCGATAAACGGGTGAGCAGCAGCTGGAAATAATGTGCCAGCGCGTCACGCTCTGACTCAGCGACCTGTTCAGCGGCTTCCGTCGCGTACTCATCGGCAATGTCATAATATTTCAGTGGGATATCGTTGTTCATAACTGTCTCGTCGCTAATTTTTACGGGTAAAGCCATCAGTATATCGGACGCCTAATCTCAACCAAAGCATTGCTTCAGATGAGTAACGCAAGCAGCGCTGCGAGAGCGGGCGCGGCCTGTACATACAAAATTTTTCGGCTGGCGGTGGCTGCGCCAAAGAGTCCGGCGATCAGCACGCAGGTAAGGAAGAAGATGGCCACCTGAATCCCCTTTTCCCCGAGCCAGAGGCTCCAGAGCAGACCGGCCGCCAGAAAACCGTTATACAGCCCCTGATTCGCGGCCAGCACGCGGGTCTCGCGCGCAAAATCAGGACGCAGATTAAAGGCCTTGTGTCCTGTTTTGGTATTCCACAGGAACATTTCCAGCACAAGAATGTAGAGATGAATGAAAGCAACGACAGCGATAAGGACGGTGGCTAACATCGTGTTGTCTCCCGCAGGCAGAGGCAAAAAAAACGGGAACCCTCAGGCCCCCGCTCTTGTTTAACCCAGAATCTGGATTACATGTTCGCGATAATCGCGTCGCCAAACTCTGAGCATTTCAGCAGCTTAGCGCCTTCCATCAGACGTTCGAAGTCATAGGTTACGGTTTTCGCGTTGATCGCGCCTTCCATACCTTTAACAATCAGGTCTGCGGCTTCGAACCATTCCATATGACGCAGCATCATCTCTGCGGACAGGATGATAGAGCCTGGGTTCACTTTGTCCTGACCCGCGTATTTAGGTGCAGTACCGTGGGTTGCTTCGAACAGGGCGCACTCGTCACCGATGTTCGCGCCAGGGGCGATACCGATACCGCCAACCTGTGCTGCCAGGGCGTCAGAGATGTAGTCACCGTTCAGGTTCATACAGGCAATTACGTCGTATTCTGCAGGACGCAGCAGGATCTGCTGCAGGAACGCATCGGCGATCACATCTTTAATGATGATCTCTTTGCCGGTGTTCGGGTTCTTAATCTTCTGCCATGGGCCACCGTCGATCAGCTCACCGCCGAACTCTTCTTTCGCCAACTGGTAGCCCCAGTCTTTGAACGCGCCTTCGGTGAACTTCATGATGTTGCCTTTGTGAACCAGAGTCACAGAGTCACGGTCGTTGGTGATCGCGTATTCGATGGCCGCACGCACGAGACGTTTAGTACCGTCTTCAGAGCATGGCTTGATGCCGATACCGCAATGCTCTGGGAAGCGAATCTTCTTCACGCCCATCTCTTCGCGCAGGAATTTAATCACTTTTTCTGCGTCAGCAGAGTCCGCTTTCCATTCGATACCCGCGTAGATGTCTTCTGAGTTTTCGCGGAAGATAACCATATCGGTCAGTTCAGGGTGCTTAACCGGGCTTGGGGTGCCCTGATAGTAACGAACCGGACGCAGACACACGTACAGGTCCAGCTCCTGACGCAGTGCCACGTTCAGGGAACGGATACCGCCGCCAACTGGCGTCGTCAGTGGGCCTTTAATAGCAACGCGGTAGTCGCGGATCAGGTCCAGCGTTTCTGCTGGCAGCCAGACGTCCTGGCCATAAACTTGAGTAGATTTCTCACCGGTGTAAATTTCCATCCAGGAAATTTTACGCTCGCCTTTGTAGGCTTTCTCAACAGCGGCATCAACCACTTTCAGCATCGCCGGGGTAACGTCTACACCGATACCGTCACCTTCGATGAACGGGATAATCGGATTGTGAGGAACGTTAATCTTGCCGTTTTGCAGGGTGATCTTTTTACCTTCCGCCGGAACAACTACTTTGCTTTCCATTAACCTCTCCTTCGAGCGCTTCTGGTTGTTACTGATCTTATGTTAATAAATTGTAATGAGCCCTTCGATAGTACCTGATTGTCCTGCGCCATGAAAGGTCTTCGTTATTAGGCTATAATGCGGCAATTGATAACGCCTGAAAATACCATGAAGAAAACTTCTTTTACAAAACACCGGGTTGAGCGATTCAGCTCGCGACAAGCCGCCAGAAGACCGCAGGAAACCCAGCCGAAGCGGGTTATTTTGTTCAATAAACCCTACGATGTTTTGCCGCAGTTTACCGATGAAGCCGGGCGCAGCACGCTGAAGGACTACATTCCCGTTCAGGGCGTCTACGCGGCCGGGCGCCTGGACCGCGACAGCGAAGGCCTTCTGGTCTTAACCAACGACGGCGCGTTGCAGGCGAAGCTCACGCAGCCGGGCAAACGCACCGGCAAAATTTACTTCGTCCAGGTGGAAGGCGAGCCGGATGACGCGACGCTGGCAGCACTACGCAGCGGCGTGACGTTGAACGACGGCCCAACCCTGCCCGCAGGTATTGAACGCGTGAATGAGCCGGAGTGGCTGTGGCCGCGCAACCCGCCGATTCGCGAACGCAAATCCATCCCGACAAGCTGGCTCAAAATCACCCTTTATGAAGGCCGCAACCGCCAGGTTCGGCGCATGACCGCACACGTCGGCTTCCCTACCCTGCGTCTGATTCGCTACGCCATGGGCAGCTACACTCTGGAAACGCTGGCAAACGGCGAATGGCGCGACGTCACCCCTTAAGGAGTCACTATGTTTAAACCTCATGTCACGGTTGCCTGCGTGGTCCACGCCAGGGGTAAATTCCTTGTTGTTGAAGAGAGCATTAACGGCAAAGCGCTGTGGAACCAGCCTGCCGGACACCTTGAAGCCAATGAAACCCTGCTGCAGGCAGCAAAACGCGAGCTGTGGGAAGAGACCGGCATTCACGCTGAGCCCCAGCACTTCATCCGTATGCACCAGTGGATCGCGCCGGATCACACCCCGTTTCTGCGCTTTTTATTCGCCGTTGAGCTTAGCGAAACGTGCGCCACAGAGCCGCAGGATGACGATATCGATCGCTGTCTCTGGGTCACCGCCGACGAGATCCTGAACGCGCCAAACCTGCGCTCGCCGCTGGTTGCGGAAAGCATTCGCTGCTGGCAGTCTGCTGGCCGCTTACCGCTGGATGTCATCGGCGCATTTAACTGGCCGTTTACAGAGGGTGTCAATGGTGGGGGGGCGTGATAGAATACGCCGCCTTGAAGTTCAATGTCGTGAGTATTCCATGTCAGATAACAGCCAGAAAAAAGTGATCGTCGGCATGTCCGGCGGTGTCGATTCCTCCGTTTCCGCCTACCTGTTACAGCAACAGGGCTATAAGGTGGAGGGCCTGTTCATGAAGAACTGGGAGGAAGATGATGGCGAGGAATACTGCACCGCCGCAGCGGATCTCGCCGACGCGCAGGCCGTATGCGATAAGCTCGGCATTGAACTGCACACCGTTAACTTTGCCGCAGAATACTGGGACAACGTTTTTGAACTGTTCCTGGAAGAGTACAAAGCGGGCCGCACGCCGAACCCGGATATTCTGTGCAACAAAGAGATCAAATTTAAGGCCTTCCTGGAATTCGCCGCGGAAGATCTGGGCGCTGACTACATCGCGACCGGTCACTACGTGCGTCGCGCAGACGTGAATGGCAAAAGCCAGCTGCTGCGCGGTCTGGACGGCAACAAAGATCAAAGCTATTTCCTCTATACGCTGAGCCACGAGCAAATCGCCCAGAGCCTGTTCCCGGTCGGCGAGCTGGAAAAGCCGCAGGTGCGTAAAATCGCCGAAGAGTTGGACCTGATCACCGCGAAGAAAAAAGACTCTACCGGCATTTGCTTCATCGGCGAGCGCAAATTCCGCGATTTCCTGGGACGTTACCTGCCTGCTCAGCCGGGTAAAATTGTCACCGTCGACGGGGAAGAGATTGGCCAGCATCAGGGGCTGATGTACCACACGCTCGGCCAGCGTAAAGGGCTGGGTATTGGCGGGACCAAAGAAGGTAGCGAAGATCCATGGTATGTTGTCGACAAAGACGTCGAAAACAATATTCTGGTTGTTGCCCAGGGTCACGATCATCCGCGTCTGATGTCCGTTGGCCTTATCGCGCAGCAGCTTCACTGGGTCGATCGTGAGCCGCTGAAAGGCACCCTGCGCTGCACGGTGAAAACACGCTACCGTCAGACCGATATTCCTTGCACCATTACCGCGCTCGATGACGATCGCATTGACGTGCGTTTCGACGAGCCGGTCGCGGCCGTCACCCCGGGTCAGTCTGCTGTCTTCTACAGCGGCGAAATCTGCCTGGGCGGCGGGATCATTGAACAGCGCCTGCCGCTGCCTGCTGTTTAATACGATTGCACACATAAAGGAGACCGTGTGGCGAAGAACTACTATGACATCACCCTGGCGCTGGCGGGAATTTGCCAGTCAGCCCGTCTGGTGCAACAGCTGGCGCATCAGGGTCATTGCGACGCAGATGCCCTGCACGTTTCACTGAACAGCGTTATCGATCTCAACCCCGGCTCGACCCTGGGCGTGTTCGGCGGCAGTGAAACCAATCTTCGTCTCGGTCTTGAAACCCTGCTCGGCGTGCTTAACGCCAGCAGCCGTCAGGGATTAAACGCGGAGCTGACCCGCTACACGCTGAGCCTGATGGTGCTGGAGCGTAAGCTGAGCGCTGCAAAAGGCGCAATGAATACCCTGGGCGATCGTATTGCCGGGTTACAGCGCCAGCTTGACCATTTTGACCTGCAGTCCGAAACGCTGCTGAGCGCTATGGCCGGTATTTATGTTGACGTCATCAGCCCGCTGGGCCCGCGTATTCAGGTCACCGGATCCCCTGCCGTGCTGCAAAGTCCGCAGGTACAGGCAAAAGTGCGCGCGTCCCTGCTGGCAGGTATCCGCGCCGCCGTGCTGTGGCACCAGGTGGGCGGTGGCCGCCTGCAGTTAATGTTTTCTCGTAATCGCCTGACCACTCAGGCAAAACAAATTCTTGCTCATTGTTAACCTCCCGGAGTTGCGAATTATGGAATTATCCTCACTGACCGCCGTATCCCCTGTCGATGGACGCTACGGCGATAAAGTCAGCGCGCTGCGCGGGATCTTCAGCGAATATGGTTTGCTGAAGTTCCGTGTTCAGGTTGAAGTACGCTGGCTGCAAAAGCTGGCCGCCCAGGCAGCAATCAAGGAAGTTCCTGCTTTTGACGAAAAGGCAAACGATTACCTTGATAAAATCGTTGCCGAGTTTAGCGAACAAGACGCCGCGCGCATTAAAACCATCGAACGCACCACCAACCACGACGTGAAAGCGGTTGAGTACTTCCTGAAAGAGAAAGTGGAAAGCGTCCCTGCGCTGCATGCCGTGTCTGAGTTCATTCACTTCGCCTGTACCTCTGAAGACATCAACAACCTGTCTCACGCGCTGATGCTCTCCACCGCGCGTAAAGAGGTGGTGCTGCCTTACTGGCGTAAAATCATCGACGCGGTAAAAGCGCTGTCCGTGGAATACCGCGACATTCCGCTGCTCTCCCGTACCCACGGCCAGCCGGCCACCCCATCCACGATGGGTAAAGAGATGGCGAACGTCGCGTACCGTATGGAGCGCCAGTACCGTCAGCTGGAGCAGGTTGAAATCCTCGGCAAAATCAACGGCGCGGTCGGTAACTATAACGCCCACATCGCCGCTTACCCGGAAGTGGACTGGCACCAGTTCAGCGAAGAGTTCGTGACCTCTCTGGGCATTCAGTGGAACCCGTACACCACGCAGATTGAGCCGCACGACTATATCGCCGAACTGTTTGACTGCATCGCGCGCTTCAACACCATCCTGATCGACTTCGATCGTGACGTGTGGGGCTACATCGCCCTGAACCACTTCAAGCAGAAAACCATCGCCGGTGAAATCGGCTCTTCCACCATGCCGCACAAAGTGAACCCAATCGACTTCGAAAACTCCGAAGGCAACCTGGGCCTGGCGAACGCCGTGCTGCAGCATATGGCAAGCAAACTGCCGGTATCCCGCTGGCAGCGCGACCTGACCGACTCCACCGTACTGCGTAACCTGGGCGTGGGCATTGGCTACGCGCTGATCGCGTACCAGTCCACCCTGAAAGGCGTGAGCAAACTGGAAGTGAACCGTGACCGTCTGCTGGACGAGCTGGATCACAACTGGGAAGTGCTGGCGGAGCCAATCCAGACCGTGATGCGCCGTTACGGTATCGAAAAACCGTACGAGAAGCTGAAAGAGCTGACCCGCGGCAAACGCGTTGACGCCGAAGGCATGAAGCAGTTTATCGACGGTCTGGCGCTGCCGGAAGAAGAGAAAACGCGCCTGAAGGCGATGACCCCGGCGAACTACATTGGCCGCGCCATCACCATGGTCGACGAGCTGAAGTAACGCCCCTCTCCCCCTTTTCGCCCGAAAAGGGGGATGCTTTTCCCCGGTTTACTCAATGTTTATCCCCACAACAACATAATCAGCGTTAAACTATTCATACCAATTATTTAGGGAGAAGAGATGATGCGCGTACTGGTTGTTGAGGATAACGCATTGCTACGCCATCACCTGAAGGTTCAGCTTCAGGAGATGGGACATCAGGTGGACGATGCTGAAGATGCAAAAGAAGCCGATTATTATCTCAATGAACACCTGCCGGATATCGCCATTGTCGATTTAGGGTTGCCTGACGAAGACGGTCTGTCGTTAATTCGCCGCTGGCGCAGCCACGATGTCTCCCTGCCGGTTCTGGTTCTGACCGCCCGTGAAGGCTGGCAGGATAAGGTCGAAGTGCTCAGCGCGGGTGCAGACGATTACGTCACCAAGCCGTTTCATATTGAAGAGGTGGCGGCGCGCATGCAGGCGCTGTTACGCCGCAACAGCGGGCTGGCTTCACAGGTTATTTCCATCCCGCCATTCCAGGTCGATCTCTCCCGCCGGGAATTAGCGATCAATGAGGAAGTGATTAAGCTCACCGCCTTCGAATACACCATCATGGAAACGCTGATCCGTAACAATGGCAAAGTGGTGAGCAAAGATTCCTTAATGCTCCAGCTTTATCCTGATGCTGAACTGCGCGAGAGCCATACCATTGACGTGCTGATGGGACGTTTACGTAAGAAAATTCAGGCGCAGTATCCGCAGGATGTGATTACCACCGTCCGTGGCCAGGGCTACCTGTTCGAATTACGCTAAATGAGAGGGATTTTACGCCACATTCTGCCCCTCTCGCTGCGGGTTCGTTTCTTACTGGCAACAGCCGCCGTCGTGCTGGTGCTGTCGCTCTCCTACGGCATGGTCGCCCTGGTGGGCTACAGCGTCAGCTTTGATAAAACAACCTTTCGGCTGTTGCGCGGCGAAAGCAATCTGTTTTATACCCTGGCGAAGTGGGAAAACAACCGAATCACCGTCGAAATGCCGGAAAACCTTAACCAGCAGAGCCCAACGCTGGCCCTGATTTATAACGAAAAAGGGAAATTACTGTGGGCGCAGCGTGATATCCCCTGGCTGGTTAAAAGCATTCGTCCGGACTGGCTCAAAACCAACGGGTTTCATGAAATTGAAGCCGATCTCAACACCACCAGCTCGCTGATCCGTGAAGATCGTTCCCTGCAGCAAAAGCTGAACGAGATCCGCGCCGACAACGCCGAAACGGAGATGACGCACTCCGTCGCGATTAACCTCTATCCGGCGACGCTGAACATGCCGCAGCTGACCATCGTGGTGATCGACACCATTCCGGTCGAGCTGAAGCGTTCTTATATGGTCTGGAGCTGGTTCATCTACGTTCTGGCTGCGAATCTCCTGCTGGTGATCCCGCTGCTGTGGGTGGCGGCGTGGTGGAGCTTGCGCCCCATTGAGTCACTGGCGAAAGAGGTTCGTGAGCTGGAAGAACATCATCGCGAGAAGCTGAACCCGGAGACCACCCGAGAGCTCACCAGCCTGGTGCGTAACCTCAACCGCCTGCTGAAAAGTGAACGTGAACGCTACGATAAATACCGTACCACCCTTACCGACCTGACCCACAGCCTGAAAACTCCGCTGGCCGTCATGCAAAGTACCCTGCGTTCAATGCGCAGTTCGAAGCTGAGCGTCGATGATGCCGAGCCGGTGATGCTGGAGCAGATCAGCCGTATTTCCCAGCAAATTGGCTATTACCTGCACCGCGCCAGCATGCGTTCCGGCAGCGCGCTTCTGAGCCGCGAGCTGCACCCGGTAGCCCCGCTTCTGGATAACCTCACGTCCGCCCTCAACAAGGTGTATCAGCGTAAAGGGGTGAACATCAGCCTCGATATTTCGCCAGAGATAAGCTTTGTGGGTGAAAAAAATGACTTCATGGAAGTGATGGGTAACCTGCTGGATAACGCCTGCAAATACTGTCTGGAGTTCGTGGAAGTGTCTGCGCGTCAGACGGAAACCGAACTGCATATTATCGTTGAGGATGATGGCCCGGGGATCCCGCGAAATAAACGCGACGTGGTGTTCGATCGCGGTCAGCGCGCCGATACGCTACGTCCTGGCCAGGGCGTAGGATTGGCCGTCGCCCGTGAGATCGTCGACCAGTACGACGGAAAAATCGAAACCAGCGAAAGTCTGCTGGGCGGCGCCAGAATGGAGGTTATTTTTGGCCGCCAGCAGCCCACATTGAACGATAGTTAACCCGTTATGTGAAAAATGCGAGGATCTCGCAGCCGAGGGGCTGAGCTTCCGTTATAATCCGAGTCAGTAAGAGCCTGCGGAATAAAAAAATATGGATTATCACTTAACGCTTAACTGGCCCGAGTTTATTGAACGTTACTGGCAAAAACGCCCGGTGGTTCTGAAACGCGGATTCAGCAATTTTGTCGACCCTATCTCGCCTGACGAGCTGGCAGGTCTGGCCATGGAAAACGAAGTCGACAGCCGTCTGGTCAGCCACCAGGACGGGAAATGGCAGGTTAGCCACGGTCCTTTCGAAAGCTACGATCACCTCGGTGAAAACAACTGGTCGCTGCTGGTGCAGGCGGTCAACCACTGGCACGAGCCCACTGCCGCCTTAATGCGCCCGTTCCGCGCCCTGCCCGACTGGCGCATGGACGATCTGATGATCTCCTTCTCCGTGCCGGGCGGCGGCGTAGGTCCGCATCTTGACCAGTACGACGTGTTCATCATTCAGGGTACGGGCCGCCGCCGCTGGCGCGTGGGCGAAAAAGTGCCGATGAAGCAGCACTGCCCGCATCCTGACCTGCTTCAGGTTGACCCGTTTGAAGGGATTATCGACGAAGAGCTGGAGCCGGGTGATATTCTCTACATTCCGCCGGGATTCCCTCACGAAGGCTACTCCCTGGAAAACTCACTCAACTACTCCGTGGGGTTCCGCGCGCCGAGCGGCCGCGAGATGATCAGCGGATTTGCCGACTACGTTCTGCAACGCGAGCTGGGCAGCTATCGTTACAGCGACCCTGATGTGCCTGCACGCGAGCATCCGGCGGATATTCTGCCAGAAGAACTCGATAAGCTGCGCGGCATGATGCTGGATTTGATCAACGAGCCGGAACATTTCAAACAGTGGTTTGGTGAGTTTATCAGCCAGTCTCGTCATGAGCTGGACGTTGCGCCGCCGGAGCCACCTTATCAGGCTGACGAGATTTATGATGCGCTTCAGCAGGGCGACAAGCTGACGCGTCTGGGCGGGTTGCGCGTGCTGCGCATTGGTGAAGAGGTGTTCGTTAACGGCGAGAAGCTGGACTCTCCGCACCGTCCGGCGCTGGAAGCCATTGCCAGCCATCTGGTGCTGACTGCCGACACCTTTGGCGATGCGCTGGAAGATCCTTCCTTCCTCGCGATGCTCGCCGCACTGGTCAACAGCGGGTACTGGTTCTTTGAGGACTAAGTCGTGATATTTGCCGGGTGGCGGCTTCGCCTTACCCGGCCTACAAAAGCACGATCCCGTAGGCCCGGTAAGCGTAGCGCCACCGGGCTTTTTCTTACCGCTTCGCGGTCAACTCCGCTATCCGCACTATCACCTTCACCGCTTTTTCCATTCCTTCGAGCGTCACAAACTCATGCTTGCCATGGTAGTTGTAGCCACCGGTAAACAGGTTCGGGCACGGCAGCCCCATAAACGACAGCTGAGAACCGTCGGTGCCGCCGCGAATCGGCTTCAGCTGCGGTTCAATATCGCAGTCGCGCATCGCCTGCTGGGCGATATCGAGAATATGCGGATGCGCCATCACCTTCTCGCGCATGTTGTAGTAGCTGTCTTCAATGATCAGCTCAATATAGCAATCAGGGTGTAAACCTTTACCGACCTTCTTCGCGATCTCCATCATCTTGCGCTTGCGCGCCTCAAAGGCTTTTCGGTCGAAATCGCGGATGATGTAGTGCATCTGCGCGCTGTCCACGGTGCCTTTGATGCTGGTCAGGTGATAGAAACCTTCATACCCTTCGGTCTGTTCAGGGCTCTCTTCCGCCGGGACTTCTGCATGAATTCTGGACGCCAGCGACAGCGCGTTCACCATGACGCCTTTCGCCGAGCCGGGGTGAACGTTGTTGCCGACAATTTTGATCGTGACGGACGCGGCATTGAAGTTTTCATACTCCAGTTCACCGACGCCGCCGCCGTCGACGGTATAGGCCCACTGCGCGTTAAAAGCTTCCACGTCGAAGTGCTTCGCGCCCTTGCCGACCTCTTCATCCGGCGTAAAGGCCACGCGGATATCGCCGTGCGGGATGTTTTTGCCCTTCAGCACCGCCAGCGCCGTCATAATTTCCGCGATACCCGCCTTGTCATCCGCCCCCAGCAGCGTTTTACCGTCGGTGGTGATCAGCGTCTGGCCCAGCAGCTGGTGCAGCACGGGGAACATCACCGGCGAGAGCACCTCGTCGCCAATGCCCAGCGCAATATCGCCGCCGCGGTAATTTTCCACAATCTGCGGGTTCACATGTTTACCGCTAAAATCCGGAGAGGTGTCGACATGGGAGATAAAGCCAATTGCCGGAATATCACCCTGGACATTCGCCGGCAGCTTTGCCATCACAGTGCCTTTTTCGCTTAACGTGACGTTGACCAGCCCCATGTCGTCAAGCTGCTCTTTAAGCAGGTTTAATAACTTCCACTGGCCTTCAGTGCTCGGCACCTGGCGAACACCCGGCTTAGATTGGGTATCCAGCGAAACGTACTGTAAAAAACGCTCAAGTAATTTATCCATGCAGTCACCCTCACTTTTCGTGACAACATTATCAATAAGCATCAAAACGCAAATATTGCGTCAGGTCACTTTTATCCCGCAAACGAGAATATTTTCCGTTTATATGGTTATGCGTTAGTAAATGTAGCTTATGAATCAGTGACAAGGTTTGGCGTTCGCAGGGGATTGCCGTAGAATGTCCGCCCTCATTACGAGTCACCAAGGTGGTTACACACAAACCCCGCTTCAGTCTGCTGCCTGAGGCGTCTATATGGGACAGCGCAAAAATTGAATACACAATCCCGTTCACGTTCACCGCTGGTGCAACTGGAACGAATTCGTAAAAGTTTTGATGGTAAAGACGTTATTTCCGACCTCACTCTGACCATCAATGACGGTGAGTTTCTGACGCTGCTTGGCCCCTCGGGCTGCGGCAAAACAACCGTACTGCGCCTTATCGCCGGGCTGGAAAGCGTCGATAACGGCCATATCCATCTTGAAAACCAGGACATCACCCAAGTTCCTGCCGAAGATCGCCACGTCAATACCGTCTTTCAGAGCTACGCCCTGTTCCCGCACATGACCGTGTTTGAAAACGTGGCGTTTGGCCTGCGGATGCAAAAAACGCCGGCGAATGAGATCGAACCGCGCGTCACCGACGCCCTGCGCATGGTGCAGCTTGAGACGTTTGCCCAGCGTAAACCCCATCAGCTTTCCGGCGGCCAGCAGCAGCGCGTGGCCATCGCCCGCGCAGTGGTCAATAAGCCGCGCCTGCTCCTGCTGGATGAATCCCTCTCCGCGCTGGATTACAAGCTGCGCAAGCAGATGCAGAACGAGCTTAAAGCCCTGCAGCGCAAGCTCGGCATTACCTTTGTCTTCGTCACCCACGATCAGGAAGAGGCCCTGACCATGTCCGACCGCATCGTGGTAATGCGCGACGGCAAAATCGAGCAGGACGGCACGCCGCGCGAAATCTACGAAGAGCCGAAGAATCTGTTTGTCGCCAGCTTCATTGGCGAGATCAATATCTTCGACGCTACGGTGATTGAGCGTCTGGACGACCAGCGCGTGCGCGCCAGCGTCGAAGGACGCGAGTGTAATATCACGGTGAATTTCCCCGTCGAAAAGGGACAAAAACTCAACGTTCTGCTGCGCCCGGAAGATCTGCGCGTCGATGAAATTCACGGCAATACCGAGGCCGAAGGGTTAATCGGCTATATCCGCGAGCGCAACTACAAAGGGATGACGCTGGAGTCCGTTGTCGAGCTGGAGAACGGCAAGATGGTGATGGTCAGCGAATTCTTTAACGAAGACGATCCTGACTTCGACCACTCTCTCGACCAGAAAATGGTTATCAACTGGGTAGAAAGCTGGGAGGTTGTGCTGGCTGATGAAGAACACAAGTAAATTCCAGAATGTGGTGATCGCCACGATCGTCGGTTGGCTTGTGCTGTTTGTCTTTTTACCCAACCTGATGATCGTTGCCACCAGCTTTCTGACCCGCGACGACGCTAGCTTCGTTTCGCTGGTCTTTACGCTGGACAACTACGCGCGCCTGCTCGATCCGCTCTATTTTGACGTGCTGCTGCACTCGCTCAACATGGCGCTGATTGCCACCCTTGCCTGTCTGGTGCTGGGGTATCCTTTCGCATGGTTCCTCGCGGGCCTGCCGCAAAAGGTGCGGCCCCTGCTGCTGTTTTTACTGATTGTTCCCTTCTGGACCAACTCGTTAATCCGCATCTACGGGCTGAAAATCTTCCTTAGCACTAAAGGCTATCTCAACGAGTTTCTGCTGTGGCTGGGAGTGATTGATACGCCGATCCGCATCATGTTTACCCCGAGCGCGGTGATTGTCGGCCTGGTCTATATCCTGCTGCCGTTTATGGTGATGCCGCTCTACTCCAGCATCGAGAAGCTGGATAAACCGCTGCTGGAGGCGGCAAAAGATCTGGGCGCTAACAAGCTGCAGACCTTCATCCGCATTATTATCCCGCTGACCATGCCCGGCATTATCGCGGGCTGTCTGCTGGTAATGCTCCCGGCGATGGGCTTGTTCTACGTGTCGGATCTGATGGGCGGCGCGAAAAACCTGCTGATCGGTAACGTAATCAAGAGCCAGTTCCTGAACATCCGCGACTGGCCGTTCGGCTCCGCGACCAGCATTACGCTGACGGTGATCATGGGCCTGATGCTGCTGGTCTACTGGCGCGCCTCACGCTTGCTGAATAAAAAGGTGGAACTCGAATGATCGGTCGACTGCTTCGCGGCGGTTTTATGACCGCCATTTATGCCTATCTCTATATCCCGATCGTTATTTTGATCGTGAACTCGTTTAACAGCTCACGCTTCGGGATTAACTGGCAGGGTTTTACCACCAGCTGGTACAGCCTGCTGATGAACAACGATAGCCTCCTGCAGGCCGCTCAGCACTCGCTGACGATGGCGATCTTCTCCGCCACCTTCGCGACGCTGATTGGCTCGCTCACCGCCGTGGCGCTCTACCGCTATCGCTTTCGCGGCAAACCGTTTGTCAGCGGCATGCTGTTTGTGGTGATGATGTCGCCGGACATCGTGATGGCCATTTCGCTGCTGGTGCTGTTTATGCTGCTGGGCGTACAGCTTGGCTTCTGGTCGCTGCTGTTCTCACACATCACCTTCTGCCTGCCGTTTGTGGTGGTGACTGTTTTCGCGCGCCTGAAAGGGTTCGACGTGCGCATGCTGGAGGCGGCGAAGGATCTGGGCGCCAGCGAGATGACCATCCTGCGCAAAATCATCCTGCCGCTGGCGATGCCCGCCGTGGCGGCCGGATGGCTACTTAGCTTCACCCTGTCGATGGATGACGTGGTCGTGTCCTCCTTCGTCACCGGTCCGAGCTATGAAATTCTGCCGTTGAAGATCTATTCAATGGTGAAAGTCGGCGTCTCACCGGAGGTGAACGCGCTGGCGACCATTCTGCTGGTGTTTTCGCTGGTGCTGGTGATCGCCAGCCAGGTTATTGCTCGTGATAAAACAAAATCTCAGGGGACAATGAAATGAAAAAAATGCTCGCCGCTGCGGCGCTGGTGCTTGGCATGGGTGCCGCGCACGCTGATGACAGCAAAACGCTCTACTTCTACAACTGGACCGAGTACGTGCCGCCGGGCCTGCTGGAACAGTTCACGAAGGAGACGGGCATCAAGGTTATCTACTCGACCTACGAGTCGAATGAAACCATGTACGCCAAGCTGAAAACCTACAAAGACGGCGCGTACGATCTGGTCGTGCCTTCCACCTACTTTGTCGACAAAATGCGCAAAGAGGGCATGATCCAGAAGATCGACAAAACGAAGCTAACCCATTTTTCAAACCTCGATCCAGAGATGCTCAACAAGCCGTTCGACCCCAATAACGACTACTCCATTCCGTACATCTGGGGGGCAACCGCGATTGGCGTGAATAGCGATGCCGTCGATCCGAAAACAGTGACAAGCTGGGCCGACCTGTGGAAACCGGAATACAAGGGTAGCCTGCTGTTAACCGACGACGCGCGTGAAGTGTTCCAGGTCGCGCTGCGCACGCTGGGCTACTCGGGCAACACGACGGATCCTAAAGAGATTGAAGCGGCGTATAACGAGCTGAAAAAGCTGATGCCTAACGTGGCGGCGTTCAACTCTGATAACCCGGCAAACCCGTATATGGAAGGCGAAGTGAACCTGGGGATGGTGTGGAACGGCTCCGCGTATGTCGCCCGCCAGGCCGGTACGCCGCTTGAGGTGGTCTGGCCGAAAGAAGGGGGGATCTTCTGGATGGACAGCCTTGCGATCCCCGCCAACGCGAAAAACGTTGAAGGGGCGCACAAGCTGATTAACTTCCTGCTGCGCCCGGACGTGGCGAAACAGGTTGCCGAGACGATTGGCTACCCCACGCCAAACCTCGCCGCACGCAGGCTGCTGAAGCCTGAAGTGGCTAACGATAAATCGCTCTATCCGGATGCCGAAACCATCAGCAAAGGTGAATGGCAGAACGATGTCGGTGACGCCAGCCGCCTCTACGAAGAGTATTACCAGAAATTAAAAGCGGGCCGATAAACGGTATCGCGTTCTTCCTCACGCCGTACGTGCGGCGTGAGGAGGATTAACTGACCGCGTTCTCCCCAGCCCAGATCGTCGCCTTTCTCATCGCCTCAACCACATCCTCATCCGACAGACCCAGCGCCTGACGAACCCGGGTCGCCTCGTCCCAGTGCTGCTGTTCATAGTATCGGCACAGGCTCACCATATCGGCTAACCGTCCCTCCTGATGGCACAAGGCATTGCTCACGCTCTGCGGGACCGCAATTTGCTTCATCAACTCGGCCATCGGCTGTTCGAGGAGTGTATCGAGCAGAGAAAACAGGCCGCACATGAAGGCATTTTCAGCCAGCGTCGGTTCGTTCATCGTCTCTGCGATCAGTTCACAGAACTTACCGCGCATCATGCTCAACGGGTAAAGCTCGCTGACGGTGTCATTGCCCGCGCTCGCCAGGACCACGACGGCAACAAACCGTCTCAGCTGATTTTCCCCGAGATATCTGAGGACTTCGCTCAGGGTTAACTTGCTGAAATTACAGGCACCGATATGTTTAAATGCGGTGTGCTTCATGTAGCGCATGATTTTCCAGGACAGCGTGAGATCGGTTTTAATCAACGACTCGACGATCCGAAAATCAGGCTTATTGCGCCCAACCTCCATTTGCAGCCGAAAAATTGCCAGCTGATTTTGCGATAGCCGTTTATATTTAATGACCTCCGGACGGCAGAAAAAATAGCCCTGAAACAGCGAGAATCCCTCTTCCCTGTATTGGCTGAATTCCTCTTTAGTCTCAATTTTTTCAGCGAGATATTTAATATGCCCGGTTAAATGTTTACGCTCTTTCAGATACTGTTTAATTTGCGCTAAGGTATAATTTCTGACGTCAAATTTCAGTATTGAAATATAGGGTAAAAAAGCATCCCATTCTGGAGCAAGGGTGAAATCATCAAGCGCAAACTGATAACCATCCGCACTCATCTCCCTGACGGCCTGCAACAGCTCCGCTCCCGGCACAGCATCTTCCAGGATCTCAATGACCACGCTCTCTTTATCCAGCGCTTCTCCACTGCGGTCTATGACCATCCGCGAAGGGAAATTAATAAACGACGTATGTGCCCCGGCGATGCGCTGGGACGGCACGCATAAAAACTGATCTGATATCATCCTGGAGGTGGCATATTCCGCCGACACGTCCGGAAAACGGTTTGTCATCCCATCTCTGAAGAGCAGTTCATAGGCCACCGTCTTCATCTCAGGGTTAAAAATGGGTTGTCGCGCAATAAATCCGTACATATCCCATCCTCCTCTACAACTTTATATTTATTAGCATCCTCTTTCTACACGACGATAACGAGCTTTATCGAGCACTATTTTGATTGAATGCACAAAATAAAAGCATCCACACTAATTAACCGGATTTACAAATCAAAATTTAAATTAAATATCCCTGGCGCTCTACAGAAAGAGGAGAAAATATCCGATAAGGAATATGTGCCTGCCCGACATGCACGATATTACGGGAGATGAGAATGAAAGACGCCGTGGTCCAAAGAAAAAAAATAAGAGTCAAGACGTTGATGCTATTGTCCATTTTCCTCACCGTAACGGTGGGCTTTACGGCAACGATCGGGTTTATGATGTGGCAGTGGATGGCACAGCAGGAGGTTCTGGCCAAAAAGCATATCCGCCAGATTGCCGAGGTGCAAGCGTTGCAGGTCAGTAAACAGCTGGATTCTGCCCTGACTGCCGCCCGGGATATGGGCAACAGCGCCCTGGCGCTGCGCGAGGCGGGCGTGACCGATCGCCAGAGCCTGAACCAGCTGCTCATCCACTACCTTTCGGCTCACCCACAGTTTCTCTCCATGTCGATGGCCTTTGAGCCCAACGCGTTCGACGATAAAGATGCCGTCTGGGCCGGTCAAAGCGGTGAAGATCCTGCCGGGCGCTACGCCCGCTACGTTGACCGGGACGCCACCGGCAAACCGGCATTACACCTGCTGACGGATATCGAAACGCCCGGCAGCGGCGATTATTATCTGCTGCCGAAACAACGCCATAAAGATGTGATCATCGAACCCTATATCTATCCCTACAACGGCGTGGACGTGATGCTCACCTCGATTGCCGCCCCCATCATGCGTGACGGTCAGTTTCTGGGCTCGGTCACCTCTGACTTCTCCCTCGCCACGCTGCAATCGACGATCGGCGCGATTAAACCGTGGAACGGCACGGGCTATGCCCTGCTCCTCTCCGCAGGTCATAACGTGGTGTCCAGCCCGGACAAGCGCGCGGCGGGCAAGCCTTACGCCGGTCAGATTGCCGGTCATGACGTCACCCGCATTAACGATCCGCTGCTGAAGGAGGACGTGTTTATCACCTGGCAGGACATCGCCGTCGGTAACAGCCAGACGCCGTGGAAACTTGCCATTATCACGCCGGTCAGCGAAGTGATGGCCGAAGCGCGCGCATTTTTACTGAAAGCCATCATCATGATGGTGCTAAGCATCGTGGCGGTTAGCCTGGTCATGGCACAGATCTTCACCCGCAAAGTTGACCGTCCGGTTGGGGGAGAACCTTCGGAGGCGGCCGGGATCGCCCTGGCCGTTGCCCGGGGAGACCTGAACAACACCATCCCGGTGCGTTCCGGAGATACCCACAGCATTTTTTATGCCCTGCACACCATGCAGATGCAGCTCAAGCGCATCGTCGACAATATCAGCGAAGCCAGCCACTCCGTACACGGCGGCACCAGCGAAATTTCGGCGGGCAACCTTGACCTCGCCTCGCGAACCGAGGAACAGGCGGCTGCGATTGTTGAAACGGCAGCCAGCATGGAAGAGATTTCGGTCACGGTGAAGAATAACGCCGACAACGCCCACAAGGCGACCACGCTGACCGATCGCGCCGCGAGCCTCGCCGGGCATGGCGAAACGCTGGTGAACGACGTGGTCGTGGTGATTGGGGAGATTGATGAGAGCGCGCGTAAGATCGGCGAGATTAACAGCATTGTCGATGGCATCGCCTTCCAGACCAATATCCTGGCGCTGAATGCTGCCGTTGAAGCGGCACGGGCAGGCGAACAGGGGCGCGGCTTCGCGGTCGTCGCAGGGGAAGTGCGCAATCTTGCCCAGCGAAGCGCTAACGCGGCAAAAGAGATCTCTCAGCTGATTGCCGAGTCCTCAGGGCGCGTGAGCAAAGGCGTTGAGCTGGTCAATGAAACCGGCGTGATGATGAAACAGGTGATTGAAGCGGTGTCGCATGTGCATCTGGTCATCAACGATATCGTTCAGGCGCTGGACGAGCAAAATCGCGGGATTAGCCAGGTCAGCACCGCCGTTAACCAGATGGACAGCACGACCCAGCAGAACGCCTCTCTGGTTCAGCAGATCTCTGCGGCGGCGCTCTCGCTGGATGAGCAGGCTAAATCGCTCGAGAAGACGCTGGCGTTCTTCCATTCATAAATAAAAAGGCACCCGCTGGACGGGTGCCTTTTAGGCGATTGCCGTTACAGCCCTTTCAGCAGCTTGTCGACAAACTCCGGGACGACCGTGCTTGCCAGACCGTAGTGTTTCTCTTCAAACTCGCTGCCCACCTGGCTTGGCTCAAGGTTGAGTTCTACCGTATGCGCACCGTGCAGGCGCGCTTCGTGGACAAACCCCGCCGCCGGGTAAACATGACCGGATGTGCCGATGGCGATAAATACGTCGGCCATCGCCAGCGCGCTGTAGATATCATCCATTCCCAGCGGCATTTCACCGAACCAGACCACGTGCGGACGCAGGCGCGACGGGAACTGGCAGCAGTGGCACTTATCCTCAGGCAGCACGTCCTCTTGCCAGTCCAGCACCTGACCGCTCCAGGCGCAGCGAACCTTGAGCAGCTCGCCGTGCATATGGATGATGTTCTTGTTACCGGCCCGCTCGTGCAGGTTGTCGATATTCTGCGTCACCAGCAGAAAACGATCGCCCAGCGCCTCTTCCAGCTTCGCCAGCGCCAGATGCGCCGCATTCGGCGCGACGTCAGGCTGCTGAAGCTGACGGCGGCGAGCGTTGTAAAACGCCTGCACGAGATCCGGATCGCGGGCAAAGCCTTCCGGCGTGGCCACATCCTCCACGCGGTGCTCTTCCCACAGCCCGTCCGCCGCGCGGAAGGTTCGAATTCCTGACTCGGCGGAGATCCCCGCCCCGGTCAGCACCACCACTCTGGGTTTATCCATCGCTTCTGGCATCATTCTGTCTCTGAAAAAGATCCGCTGGCGCAAGCGCTCACGCAAGCGGCGTTTGTTTTTGCGAAAACGGCTGAGTCGACCCTGGCGACGCGACAGCATAGAAACCTCGTAAACTAATCGGTGAGATGAAGGAATGCGGCTCCGCGCATGCCTCCTGCGTCCCCGTGTCGCGCGCGTTCAATACGCGGCACGCGGGCAACCGGCAATAAATGTCGGGGCAAACGCCCGGACAACCGTTCCGTAATCGCGGTAAAGTTTGACAGCCCTCCCCCGATCACCAGCAGATCCGGGTCGACGATGGTGAGAATATTTCCCAGACACACCGCCAGCAGATCCAGATAACGCTCGACGTGCTCACGCGCCTGCGCATCCCCTTGCTCCCACAGGGTAATGATTTGAGGGGCCTCAAGTTTCTGATGATAGAAGTGTTCGTAAAGCCATGCAAACCCGCGGCCGGAGAGGGTGTTCTCAATACAGCCGTACTGGCCGCAGCCGCAGCGAGTCAGCGGGAAATCGCGCCCCACTACCTCCAGGGCATCCACCGGGAGACGGATATGACCAAACTCGCCGGTGATGTAGCTGCGCCCGGTGATTGGCTTCCCGTTGATCACAATTCCCCCGCCGACGCCGGTACCGAGGATCAGCCCCATCACCAGCGGATACTGACGGAACTCATCGTCCCAGGCTTCGGAGAGCGCAAAGCAGTTAGCATCATTGTCTAAACGCACGTCGCGTTCAAGGAGGGCAGAGAGATCGGCGCGGAGCGGTTTACCGCTGGCGGCAGGCACGTTGGCGGCATACAGCGTGCCGTCGTCGGTTTCGGGCATACCCGGAATGCCGATGCCGACGCTGCCTTTCACGCCAAAGCGTTCATCGGCCTGAGCCACCAGCGCGGCAATCGCGGTTAAAAATTCGTCATAGCTTTCGCGCGGCGTGGGAACGCGGGTTTCCCACTGCAGCCTGAGGTCTTTATCAAACACGCCTAGCGCAATCTTGGTGCCGCCAATATCAAATCCGTAATACATAACGCATTCCTCTTTTAACCTGGCGGCCAGAAAGCCGCTAGATCATGACGTAATTACTGGCCACTTAATACCCTCGCCGGATCAATTCGGCTTGCGCGACGCGCCGGATACCAGCTTGCCAGCAGACTCAGTAAAAGTGCTGTAACCAGCACATAAAAAACGTCCAGCCAGTGCAGTTCAGACGGCAGGAAGTCAATAAAGTAGATATCACCCGACAGGAACTGGTGACCAATAAGCTTTTCGATCCCGTTGATAATGGGGGTCAGCTGCAGGGAAACCACCACGCCAATCACCACGCCGCACAGGCTGCCGAACAGCCCCGCCAGCAAACCGTACCAGACGAAGATGGCGCGAATAAGACCATCTTTCGCCCCCAGCGTACGCAGCACGGCGATGTCGCCGCTCTTGTCCTTGACCGCCATCACCAGCGTCGAGACGATATTAAAGCACGCCACACCAATCACCAGCACCATCGCCAGATACATGATGGCGCGGATCATCTGGATATCACGGTACATATAGCCGTAAGTGCCGATCCAGCTTTTGATGTAGACATAGTTATTGGTCACGCTGCCCGCGTCGCGAACCAGCTTGTTGACGTTAAAGACGTCGTTCACCTTGATGGCAATGCCCGTCACGCTGTCGGCCATGTCGAGATACTGGCGCGCATCCTCCATCGGCACCATCGCAAAGCTATGGTCAAGCTGACCGCTCAGCTGAAGAATACCGGTGACGTGCAGGCGCACGCGCTTAGGCTGCTGCAGCTTGTGGTCGGCGCTGGCGTTCGGGATCATGATCGACACCCAGTCGCCCTGCTTCACCTTCAGGGCATCGGCCACGCCTTTACCCATGATGATCTGCTGCTCGCCGGCCTTAAAGTTGGCCCATGCGCCGTTCTGCACATAGTTTGGCAGCGCGCTGAGACGCGCTTCCTGGGCGGGGTTAACCCCCTTTACCTGAATGGCGCGCAGGTTTACCCCGCTCTCCACCAGCCCGGTAAAGTTAATGTAGGGCGCGGCCGCGGCAATGCCCGGCACCTTTTCGACTTTGGCGAGCGCATCGCTCCAGTTCGTCCACGGCTGGTTAACCGGCTCGATCTCCCCGTGCGGCACTACCGCCAGAATGCGGTTATTCAGCTCGCGCTCAAAACCGTTCATGGCGCTTAAGCCCACAATCAGCACCGCCACACCGAGCGCAATACCGATGGTCGAGATGACGGAGATCAGCGACACCATGCCGCCGCGACGGCGGCCGCGGCTAAAACGTAAACCGATGAGTAACGATAACGGTGACGCCATTACTCTGCTCCCATCAGGGTCAGTTCCGCGTTCAGATGGCCGTCGCGCATCTCAAGCTGACGCCCCATGCGTTTTGCCAGCTGCAGATCGTGGGTTACGACCAGAAACGCGGTGCCCTGCGAGGCGTTCAGCTCGCCCAGAAGCTGGAAAATACTGTCCGCATTGCGGGCATCCAGGTTACCGGTAGGCTCATCCGCCAGCACCAGACGCGGGTTGTTGACCAGCGCACGGGCAATCGCCACGCGCTGGCGCTCGCCGCCGGAAAGCTCAGAGGGACGATGGTTACCGCGATGGCCCAGCCCTACCGCTTTCAGCATGTCGCTGGCGCGAGCGTTAATTTCTGCCGGTTTCTTTTTGCCAATCAGCAGCGGCATCGCCACGTTTTCCAGCGCCGTGAAATCCGGCAGCAGGTGGTGGAACTGGTAGATAAAGCCCAGCTCGCGGTTGCGCAGCTCGGCCTTCGCCGCGGAGGACATTTTGCTCATCGGCTGGCCGGAGAAAATCACGTCGCCGTTAGTTGGCGTATCCAGCCCGCCCAGCAGGTGCAGCAGCGTACTTTTACCCGAGCCGGAGCTGCCGACAATCGCCATCATCTCGCCTTCGCCCACGCTGAAGCTCACATTGTGCAGCACGTCGGTTTGCACAGTGCCTTCCTGATAGCGTTTGGACAGGTTGTCGCATTGCAACAGGATCTTATTCATAACGTAAAGCCTCAGCGGGTTGAGTGGCGGCAGCGCGCCAGGAAGGATAAAGCGTAGAAAGCAGCGCAATGGCCATCGCGGCCAGCGCAATACCGACCACCTGCAGCGGCTCGATAGCCACCGGCAGCGCCGCGCCGTCGAGAAGAGCGCCGATGATCGGCATTAAGTTATTAAGCTGGCTGGCAAGCAAGGCCCCCAGCACGGCGCCGAGCAGCGCGCCGATGATGCCTGCGCTGGCTCCCTGCACCATAAACACCGCCATAATCTGGCGCGGCGTGAGCCCCTGGGTTTGCAGAATGGCGACTTCGCCCTGCTTCTCCATCACCATCAGGCCCAGCGAGGTAATGATGTTAAATGCGGCCACGGCCACGATCAGGCTCAGCAGCAGCCCCATCATGTTTTTTTCCATCCGCACGGCCTGGAACAGTTCGCCTTTACGCTCGCGCCAGTCCTGCCATTTGGTGCCGTCCGGCAGTTTTTGCTGGCTGAGGGTATCGACCTTCAGCGGCGCATCGAGCCACAGGCGCCAGCCGGTGATGTTCCCTGCCGGGTAGCGCATCAGGCGTGAAGCGTCCTGAATGTTAACCAGCATCTGGTAACCATCGACTTCGCTATTGGCGGCAAAGGTACCAATCACGTTAAACAGGCGCTGGCTTGGCAGGCGCCCCATCGGCGTAAACTGGCTGGCAGAAGGCACCATCACGCGCAGCTGATCGCCACGGTTGACGCCAAGCTGTCCGGCAAGCTGTTCACCCAGAATCACGTTGTATTTCCCGGCTTCCAGATCGGTCTGCTTCACATTAACCAGATACGGCGTCAGCGGATCGTTTTGCGCCGGGTCAATACCCAGCATCACGCCGACCGCCACGCTGCGGGCGCTTTGCAGCACCACGTCGCCGGTCGTCAACGGCGCGACGCGCGTGACGCCCTGTAACTTCGCCGCGCTTTCCGGCAGCTGTTGCGGGTTAACCGAACCGTTGGATGATGAAAGAACGGCCTGCGGCATCAGCCCCAGGATGTTGTTTTGCAGCTCGCGCTCAAAGCCATTCATGACGGAAAGTACCGTCACCAGTGCCATCACGCCAAGCGTAATGCCAATAGTCGAAAGCCAGGAGACAAAGCGACCGAAGCGGTCCGCGGCGCGCCCACGCATGTAACGTAAGCCTATGAAGAGTGCGACAGGTTGATACATGAAATCCGTCTGTTTGCTGATAGCAGACCCACGAGTATATAAGCGAATCCGTTAAGCGTAAATGACTGAAACAGTAAGCTTTGGTAATCATTCTTCCGAAAAATTCAGATAAATCAGGGTACTATTGTCTGAATACCCACCTCGCAACCTCCACCTTTTCCGAAAAACCGCCGGATACAGACTGTTACCCATTACATCCCGGCTTCGTTTTACAACAATTGCTCGTTCGTTTATGGCAATAAGGTAGTGGCGAACAATGAAGCAAAAAGCATTATGGATTAACCAGATAAAAGGGCTGTGTATCTGCCTGGTGGTTATCTATCATTCGGTTATCACGTTTTATCCGCATCTGATCGGGCTGCAGCACCCGCTCTCCGGCCTTCTCGCCAAATGCTGGGTCTATTTTAACCTCTATCTCGCACCGTTTCGTATGCCGGTCTTCTTCTTTATCTCCGGCTATCTGATCCGTCGTTATATTGACGAAGTGGACTGGCGAACCAGTCTCGATAAACGGATCTGGAGCATTGTCTGGGTCCTGGCGCTGTGGGGCGTTCTGCAATGGCAGGCGTTGACCCACCTGAACGCCTGGCTGGCGCCCGAGCGTGAGCTTGCCACCGCGTCGAACGCGGCCTACGCCGACTCGCTCTCAGGATTTGTACGGGGTATGCTCACCGCCAGCACCAGCCTGTGGTATCTGTATGCCCTGGTGGTCTACTTCACGCTGTGTAAACTGCTGAGCCGCTGGAAGCTGCCGGTTCTGGGACTGCTGGCGCTGGCGAGCATCGCGATTAACTTCCTGCCGCTGCCGTGGTGGGGAATGAACAGCGTGGTCCGCAACATGATCTACTACAGCCTCGGGGCGTGGTATGGCGCAGCGCTGATGACGTGGATGAAAAGCGTCAACCTGCGCCGCATCTGGCTGGCAACCGGCGCTTTCGCCGCCGTCTCCGTGGTGCTGTGGTTTGCTAACGTTCCGCTGCTCCTCTCATTGCTGTCGATTGTGTTGATCATGAAGCTGTTCTACAGCCTTGAGCAGCGCTACGCCGTTAACCCGAACAATCTGCTGAACGTGATTGGCTCCAATACCATTGCGATTTATACCACCCACCGCATCCTGATTGAGGCCTTTAGCCTGTTCCTGATTGGCGAAATGAATGCCGCCTCGTGGCCGGTCTGGGCAGAGCTCACCCTGGTGCTGGTCTACCCGTTTGCCAGCCTGCTTATCTGTACCCTTGCCGGGCTCGGAGTGCGTAAAATCTCCACCGCGCTGTTTGGGGACGTTTTCTTCTCTCCTCCGTCTACGCTAACCCTGTCACCTTCAACGCGTTAATGCCCTCTCCGCCCCCGTTTCGGGGGCGTTTAGCCCCGCCGTGCGGTTACGATTTGCTTATGTAAAACGATCGAGGATAATAAAGACATTGCGTATCAGTGATATGCCCCAATACTGTTGGTATATCCATAAGAGACTCTGACATAGCCATGCCTGAACACTATCGTTATTCCTTGCCTGTCAAAGCGGGCGACCAGCGCCAGCTGGGTGAACTCACGGGCGCGGCGTGCGCCACGCTGGTGGCGGAAATCGCCGAGCGTCATCCAGGCCCGGTGATTCTGGTTGCCCCGGATATGCAAAACGCCCTGCGCCTGCACGACGAAATTCGCCAGTTCACCGATAGCCTGGTGTTCAGCCTGGCCGACTGGGAGACGCTGCCGTATGACAGCTTCTCTCCGCATCAGGAGATCATCTCCTCGCGCCTGTCGACGCTCTATCAGCTGCCGACCATGCAGCGCGGCGTGCTGATTGTGCCGGTGAACACCCTGATGCAGCGCGTCTGTCCGCACAGCTATCTGCACGGTCACGCGCTGGTGATGAAAAAAGGCCAGCGCCTCTCCCGAGATGCCCTCCGCGCGCAGCTTGACGGTGCCGGCTATCGCCACGTCGACCAGGTGATGGAGCACGGGGAATACGCGACCCGCGGCGCGCTGCTCGACCTTTACCCGATGGGCAGCGACCAGCCGTATCGTCTGGATTTCTTTGATGATGAAATCGACAGCCTGCGCGTATTCGACGCCGACACGCAGCGCACGCTGGAGGAAGTCGAGTCGATCAATTTACTGCCCGCGCATGAGTTCCCCACGGACAAAACCGCTATCGAGCTGTTCCGCAGCCAGTGGCGCGATAAGTTCGAGGTGAAGCGCGACGCGGAACATATTTATCAGCAGGTCAGTAAAGGCACGCTTCCTGCCGGGATCGAATACTGGCAGCCGCTGTTCTTCAACGAGCCGCTGCCTGCCCTGTTCAGCTACTTCCCGGCGAATACGCTGATTGTCAACACCGGGGATATCGACGCCAGCGCCAGCCGCTTTGAAAGCGAAACCCGCGCCCGCTTTGAAAACCGTGGCGTTGACCCAATGCGTCCGCTGCTGCCACCGGAAGCGCTGTGGCTGCGCACCGACGAGCTCAACGCCGAGCTGAAGCGCTGGCCGCGCATACAGCTGAAAACCGATTCGCTTGCCGACAAGGCCGCCAATACCAACCTCGCCTTCCGGACGCTGCCGGACCTGGCCGTTCAGGCGCAGCAGAAATCCCCGCTGGATAATCTGCGCAAGTTCCTGGAGTCCTTCACCGGCCCGGTGGTGTTCTCCGTTGAGAGTGAAGGCCGCCGCGAAGCGTTAGGTGAGCTGCTGGGACGCATTAAGGTGGCGCCGAAGCGCATCCTGCGTCTGAGCGAAGCGACCGAAAACGGTCGTTATCTGATGATTGGCGCCGCCGAGCACGGGTTCATCGACACGCTCAACAACCTGGCGCTGATTTGCGAAAGCGACCTGCTGGGCGAGCGCGTCGCGCGCCGCCGTCAGGACAACCGTCGGACCATCAACCCGGACACGCTGATCCGTAACCTGGCCGAGCTGCACCCGGGCCAGCCGATTGTTCACCTGGAACACGGCGTTGGGCGCTATCAGGGGATGACCACGCTGGAAGCGGGCGGGATCAAAGGTGAATACCTGATGCTCACCTACGCCAACGACGCCAAACTGTATGTCCCGGTCTCCTCCCTGCATCTGATCAGCCGCTACGCGGGCGGCGCCGAAGAAAATGCGCCGCTGCACAAGCTGGGCGGCGATGCCTGGGCGCGCGCGCGCCAGAAGGCGGCGGAAAAAGTGCGCGACGTGGCGGCCGAGCTGCTGGATATCTACGCCCAGCGCGCGGCCAAACAGGGCTTCGCCTTTAAGCACGATAAAGAACAGTACCAGCTGTTCTGCGACAGCTTCCCGTTTGAAACCACGCCGGATCAGGCCCAGGCCATCAACGCCGTGCTGAGCGACATGTGCCAGCCGCTGGCCATGGACCGCTTAGTCTGCGGCGACGTCGGCTTCGGCAAAACCGAAGTGGCGATGCGCGCCGCCTTCCTTGCGGTGGAAAACAACAAGCAGGTGGCGGTGCTGGTGCCGACCACCCTGCTCGCTCAGCAGCACTTCGATAACTTCCGCGACCGTTTCGCCAACTGGCCGGTACGTATCGAGATGCTCTCGCGTTTTCGCAGCACTAAAGAGCAGACGCAGATCCTCGAACAGGCCAGCGAAGGCAAAATCGATATTCTGATCGGCACCCACAAGCTGCTGCAAAGCGACGTGAAGTGGAAAGATCTGGGGCTGCTGATCGTCGACGAAGAGCACCGCTTCGGGGTGCGTCATAAAGAGCGAATCAAAGCGATGCGCGCCGACGTCGATATCCTCACCCTGACCGCAACGCCAATCCCGCGAACCCTGAACATGGCGATGAGCGGCATGCGCGATCTGTCGATTATCGCCACGCCGCCGGCGCGCCGTCTGGCGGTGAAAACCTTTGTTCGCGAGTACGATAATCTGGTGGTGCGTGAGGCCATTCTGCGTGAAGTGCTGCGCGGAGGTCAGGTCTACTATCTCTACAATGACGTGGAAAACATCCAGAAAGCCGCGGACAGGCTGGCGGAGCTGGTGCCGGAAGCGCGCATAGCTATCGGTCACGGGCAGATGCGCGAGCGCGAGCTGGAGCGGGTGATGAACGACTTTCACCACCAGCGCTTTAACGTGCTGGTGTGCACCACCATCATTGAGACCGGGATCGACATTCCGACGGCAAACACCATCATCATTGAGCGTGCGGATCACTTTGGCCTGGCGCAGCTTCACCAGCTGCGCGGCCGCGTCGGGCGTTCGCACCATCAGGCCTATGCCTGGCTGCTGACGCCGCATCCGAAAGCGATGACCACCGACGCGCAAAAGCGTCTGGAAGCCATCGCCTCGCTGGAAGACCTCGGCGCAGGCTTTGCGCTGGCCACGCACGATCTCGAGATCCGCGGTGCCGGCGAGCTGCTGGGTGAAGACCAGAGCGGCTCCATGGAAACCATCGGCTTCTCGCTCTATATGGAGCTGCTGGAAAACGCGGTTGATGCCCTGAAGGACGGACGCGAGCCGTCGCTGGAAGATCTCACCAGCCAGCAGACCGAGGTCGAGCTGCGTATGCCTTCCCTGCTGCCGGACGATTTCATTCCGGACGTGAATACCCGACTGTCGTTCTACAAGCGCATCGCCAGCGCGAAGAAGGAGAACGAGCTGGAAGAGATTAAGGTGGAGCTGATTGACCGCTTTGGTCTGCTGCCCGATCCGGCGAGAAATTTGCTGGATATCGCGAGGCTGCGCCAGCAGGCGCAAAAGTTGGGGATCCGCAAGCTTGAAGGCAATGAAAAAGGCGGCGTGATTGAATTCGCCGAGAAGAATCACGTCAACCCGATGTGGCTGATCGGCCTGCTGCAAAAACAGCCGCAGCATTTCCGTCTGGATGGTCCAACCCGTCTGAAATTTACCCAGGAGCTGACGGAGCGCAAAACCCGTATGGACTGGGTGCGTAACTTTATGCGCCAGCTGGAAGAGAACGCGATCGCATAACCTCCCTTCCCCCTGTTAGCTGAGGAGTTTCATGTAGTTTATTAACCGGAAGCGATGAAAGTTGCTTCCGGGAATGAACAGCTTACAGCGACACCCTGGTCCGGCTGTAAATCGCTGAGGCGTTTCCTGTAGGCCGGGGCGAGGCGCAGGGATGCGCCGAGAGGGCGGGCTTTACATGGACGTTGCCTCCGCCCGTCCCCGATAAGCCGGAAGGAATAAGCCGAGGGCACCGCGAAGCGGCGATTTACCGCCGGGAGCCTGGGTCGCCAGGGTGGTGGCGATTGAGCCCCCTGGCACGTTCACCGGTTATGTCGTTAAAGAGTAGCAAGGAACATGAAGTGAACGGAATGACCACCAGAGCCGTATGTTCCCCCTCACCCCAACCCTCTCCCTCAAGGGAGAGGGGGTCGTCCGTTCAGGCATTATTTTATGGGGATCCCTTCCCCCTGTTAGCCCGGCGCTACGGGGGGACAATTTACAAACTCTTTGCACTTCACCCGATCTTCCCGACATACCCATTCGCCATAATTATGTTTAACGTCTTATAAAACAATAACCTTATCATTTGCATGGATTATGGTGATGATGACCTCTTCGCGTTTTACTCGCTGGATGACCCTGTTGGCGCTGGCAGCCACCGTCGCGGTGGCGCTTCCCGCCCGGGCAAACACCTGGCCCCTTCCCCCTCCCGGCAGCAAGGTGGTGGGGGAAAACCGCTTTCATGTGGTTGAAAACAATGGTGGTTCACTGGAAGCGATTGCCAAAAAATATAACGTCGGTTTTCTGGCCCTGCTGCAGGCGAACCCCGGCGTCGACCCGTATGTCCCGCGCGCGGGCAGCGTACTGACCATCCCGTTACAGACTATCCTGCCGGATGCCCCGCGCGAGGGGATGGTGATAAACCTGGCCGAGCTGCGTCTGTACTATTACCCGCCGGGTAAAAATGAAGTCACCGTCTACCCTATCGGTATTGGTCAGCTGGGCGGCGACACGCTGACGCCGACGATGGTCACCACCGTCTCGGATAAACGCGCGAATCCAACCTGGACCCCAACGGCGAACATTCGTGCCCGCTATAAGGCCCAGGGGATCGATCTTCCTGCCGTGGTGCCGGCTGGTCCGGATAACCCGATGGGGCACCACGCGATACGCCTCGCGGCATACGGCGGCGTCTACCTGCTGCACGGAACGAATGCGGACTTTGGCATCGGCATGCGCGTCAGCTCCGGCTGTATTCGTCTGCGCGATGACGATATCAAAACGCTGTTTAACGTCGTTACGCCGGGAACCAAAGTGAATATTATCAATACGCCGATTAAAGTTTCAGAGGAGCCCGGCGGCGTGCGGCTGGTTGAGATCCATCAGCCGTTATCGAAAAATATCGGCGACGATCCGCAGACGCTGCCCATCAACCTGAATGCCGCGATGGTAAGCTTCAAAACGAATGCGAATACCAACAGCGTGGTGATGGAGCGTGCGATGGAAGCCCGGTCAGGCATGCCGACCGATGTCACCCGGCATCACGATGTCGTCCCGCAGTCGATGTAAATCGGAAATAAAAAACGCCCTGCTCAGCAGGGCGTTTTTTATTGCAGCGGCATAAATGAGGGTTTATGCCCGGCTTATTTGTAGATGACCGCAGTGCCGTGCAGAGTGTTAGGACCGGTCACTGAGGTGATGCGGTAAGATTTTGCACCCATCTCTTGCGCTTTTTGCGCCAGCTGATCTTCCAGGGAACCCAGGTTAGTACCTGCAGACGCAGAGATTGTCCCGACTTTATGCTGGTCGGCTGGGGTGGATTGCACCTGTACAGCAGCAAAGCTTGCGAAAGAGAGTGAACTCAGGACAGCGGCAGCGATGAGAGTTTTTACGTTTTTCATGATGTTTACCTTTAGCAGATGAATTTGGAGGTCGTTAATCATTTAGTTAACGATCGATAGGTAAATCATAAATGTGATCCATGTCACGCGTCAACATAATTTTATAACGATCGTTAACTTAATTTTAAAATTGTTATTTTTCATACATATATGATTAATTTATTTTTAAGCATTCTGCACTGGTGGTGGGTTGCGTTTATTTTTATAATGGTCATTCACCAAACCAATAGAGGACCAACGGCAAATGACAACCGATGTCACGAGTTGTGCGAAGAAAAGCCGTGGCCGACCAAAAGTGTTTGACAGGGATGCAGCGCTTGATAAGGCCATGACTCTCTTCTGGCAACATGGGTATGAAGCAACCTCGCTTTCCGATCTGGTAGAAGCCACCGGAGCCAAAGCGCCGACGCTGTATGCCGAATTTACCAATAAAGAGGGGCTGTTCAGGGCGGTGCTGGACAGATACATTTCGCGCTTTGCGGCGAAACACGAAGCCCAGCTGTTCTGCGAAGAGAAAAGCGTTGAACAGGCGCTCCGGGACTATTTCACCGCCGTCGCGACCTGCTTTACCAGTAAAGAGACGCCTGCGGGCTGCTTTATGATTAACACCTCTGCCACCCTTGCGGCGTCCTCTAAAGAGATTGCCAATACGGTGAAATCACGGCATGCCATGCAGGAAGAGACCCTCAGCGCATTTCTGGCTCAGCGCCAGCAGCGCGGTGAAATCCCGGCGCAATGCAACCCTCAGCTGCTGGCGCAATACCTGAGCTGTATTTTGCAGGGGATGTCGATCAGCGCCCGTGAAGGAGCCACGCTGGAAAAACTGCAGCATATTAGCGAAACCACGCTGCGGCTGTGGCCTGAGCTACTGAAAATCTGAAGCAAAAAAAAAGCTCCTCAGCCTGAGCGCATGAGGAGCTAAATTCAGAGAACATCTTTTTTACACTTTGTTATTCAGAACCAGCTGGCCGTTTCCATCCAGTGGAATTTGCGTGCCCGGGTCTTTATCCATGCGGATTTTGCCCTGCTGATCGCCAATTTTGTACGTCACGTCATAGCCCAGCATTTTTTCCGACTTGTCATAGACGGTTTTGCAGCGTTGCTGAGTCGTGGTGTAGGTATCATTATCCTGCATCGCGCCCTGCACCTGGTTACCGGCATAGCCGCCACCCAGCGCGCCGACCACGGTCGCCACGTCTTTACCCCGGCCGCCGCCAAACTGGTGACCAATAACGCCACCCGCTACTGCCCCCAGAACAGAACCGGCAATGCGGTTTTCATCCTGCACCGGACGACGGTGCGTCACGGAGACGTTACGGCACTCCTGACGAGGCGTTTTTACGGTTTCTTTAATCGGTGTAGCAGAAACCACCTGTGCATACTGCGGGCCGCGATCTAATACGTTGAGACTGGCAACGGCAGCCACACCTAACGCAGCCGCGACGCCAATCCCTATACCCGCCAACATTGATTTATTCACGGGACTTCCTCCTTTGTTGCTATTGGTAACAATTTTGCAATGGAGGCACGGCTTCGCCAATAAGATAAAGGATCAAAAAAGGGGCGTTGAGAGGAGATATATTGTATTTAGGAGAACTCTTAAGCAGTCAAACTGTGATCTACAGCATGAAATGCTAAAAACTCCCTCCGGAGGGCCCGGAGGGAGTGAAAGATTAGTGCAGCTTCAGACGCGGACGGATCACGCGGTTGATTCTGCCCACCAGCATCATCAGCCCGGTTTTGAAGTAGCCGTGCAGCGCAATCTGGTGCATGCGGTACAGGGAGATATACACGAAGCGGGCAATGCGCCCTTCTACCATCATTGAGCCGCGCATCAGGTTGCCCATCAGGCTGCCGACGGTAGAGAAGTTTGACAATGACACCAGTGAACCGTGGTCTTTGTAGACATAGGCTTTCATTGGCTTGCCTTTGTACTGCGCCAGAATATTGTGCAGCACCAGGCTTGCCATCTGGTGAGCGGCCTGCGCGCGCGGCGGCACGAATCCACCTTCAGGACGCGCGCAGGAGGCACAGTCACCGATGGCAAAGATTTCAGGATCGCGCGTGGTTTGCAGCGTTGGCTCGGTTACCAGCTGGTTAATGCGGTTGGTTTCCAGACCGCCGATCTCTTTCATAAAGTCAGGCGCTTTGATACCAGCCGCCCAGACCATCAGATCCGCTTTGATATACTCGCCGTCTTTGGTGTGCAGGCCGCCTTCGTCGGCGCTGGTCACCATGGTTTGCGTCAGCACCCGCACGCCCAGCTTGGTGAGCTCATTGTGCGCCGCACCGGAAATACGCGGAGGCAGCGCAGGCAGGATCCGTTCACCGGCTTCAACCAGCGTCACGTTCAGCGCTTCGTTAGTTAGCCCTTTGTAGCCGTAGCTGTGCAGCTGCTTCACCGCATTGTGCAGCTCCGCTGACAGCTCAACGCCCGTCGCGCCGCCGCCGACAATAGCGATATTCACCTTACCGTTCGCACCCATATTGCTGGTGTACTTCAGGAACAGGTTCAGCATTTCCTGATGGAAACGACGCGCCTGGTGCGGGTTATCGAGGAAGATGCAGTGCTCTTTCACGCCCGGCGTGTTGAAGTCGTTGGAGGTACTGCCCAGCGCCATGACCAGCGTGTCGTACGCCAGTTTACGCTCGGGAACCAGCAGCTCCCCTTTTTCATCGCGCAGCTCTGCCAGGGTGATGGTTTTGCTTTCACGGTTGATGTCCACCACCGAGCCCAGCTGGAACTGGAAATGATGGTTGCGCGCGTGCGCCAGATAGCTGAGCGCGTCCACGCCCTCATCCAGAGAACCGGTCGCCACTTCGTGCAGCAGCGGTTTCCACAGGTGGCTGTGGTTACGATCCACCAGCGTAATTTTGGCTTTTTTACCGCGACCCAGCTTCTTGCCCAGCTGTGTAGCCAGCTCCAGCCCGCCAGCACCACCGCCTACAATCACTATCTTTTTCAATGGCGTAGTCAACGTGACCCCCTCAAATTATTAACCAATTGTTAATTAAAAGTTATAAAAATAACCCTTAATTAACAACAGGTTACAGCACTGAAACCATTCAGGTGCATTGAGAATACCACGTCAGGCGCATTGGTCATACCAAAATTGATATGCATCAAGTTTTGATGGCTTAAAAGTAGACAATTCTGGTCAAAAAGAAAGCCCGGCACGCTTTCGCGGCCGGGCTTTGATGCATGCGGGAAATTGATTAACCCAGCGTTTTAAACGCTTTGATACGCTGCAGATGCGGGGAGATGTTTTTGAACTTGTGGGTCTGTTCTTCGTCCCAGACGATCTCATAGTAATGATGCAGGAGCTCTGCTGCCCGATGGCTGTTGAGCGCTTCATCATTACGGGAAAGGATCACCAGGCAGCGGTCGCGGTTTTTCTCACGGAAGTTGCTCACGCACTTGGTCGCAATATCGACATACTCTTCCGGACGGTCAATTTTGCCTTCCATGTTCTCGTTCGGGAACAGGTTAGGATTGAACACCACCTGGCGAATGTCGCACAGGAAGCCAATCCGCTCCGCCCAGTAGCCGCCCAGCCCTACGCCGCAAATCAACGGGCGATCGTCGACGTTGAGCTGCAACATCTTGTCCACCTCTTTGAGCAGATGCTGCATATCATGCTTCGGATGACGCGTGCTGTAGCTGATCAACCGTACATCCGGATCGATAAACTGCAGCTGCAGCACCTTCTCATGATTACCAGGACTGTTTGAGTCAAAACCGTGTAAATAGATGATCATCGTCTTCTCACCACGCTACGCCTTCCGGGAGGGTTTACAGGCTGGCTTTATGTGCCTGCCAGCGCTCATTCAGGTCTTCAAGCCGGGCGTTGACCGTCTTCCAGCGCGCCGAATCCATCAGCTCCTGACGGCTAAATGAACCTTTATGATACAATTGCGTAACACGCTCTGCATTGATCGGCGACAGGTTATCCAGCACGCTAACGGCACCTTTACGATTATTGCAGACCAGGATCATATCGCAACCCGCATCCAGCGATGCCTGACCGCGTTCAGCGTAGCTGCCCATGATCGCGGCCCCTTCCATCGACAAATCGTCAGAGAAAATCACGCCGTTGAAGCCCAGCTCCTGGCGCAGAACGGTTTTCAGCCAGTGCGGAGAGCCGCTGGCAGGACGCGGATCGACGTCGCTGTAAATCACGTGCGCGGGCATAATGGCATCCAGCTTGTTATCGGTGATAAGCGACTGGAAAACCGACATATCTTTGGCGCGAATCTCCGCTTCCGGGCGCGGATCGCGCGGGGTCTCTTTGTGAGAATCCGCCGTCACCGCCCCGTGACCCGGGAAGTGTTTCCCGGTGGTTTTCATGCCTGCGTCGTGCATGCCGTCGATGAACCGGGTCGCCATTGCCAGCGCAATACGCGGGTCTTCATGGTATGAGCGCTCGCCAATGGCAGCGCTGATATGCCCTACATCCAGCACCGGTGCAAAGCTGATGTCGATATCCATAGCAATCATTTCGCTGGCCATCAGCCAGCCGGCCTCCTGCGCCAGTTTTCCACCCTCTTCCGTGCCGAGCAGCGCGGCGAATGACTGGGCTGCCGGGAGACGGGTAAAACCGTCGCGAAAACGCTGCACGCGCCCGCCTTCCTGATCGACGGCTACCACCAGATGGTTACGCGACGCGGCGCGGATCTGACGCACCAGCTCGCGCAGCTGCGCCGGATCGTGATAGTTGCGGGTAAACAGGATCAGGCCACCCACCAGCGGATGCGCCAGAATTTCACGCTCCTCCGCATCCAGCTCAAACCCTTCAACATCCAACATGACTGGACCCACATCCACCTCTCTTATCCTTTCGTTTGTAACTGACGCCAGGCATCGTCCGCCAGCGCAATAAATTGTTTGTCTCTGGACTGCCGATAGCGCATTTCAAACCAGCCAGCCATTAACATGATGACCCAGGGTCGCCAGCGCCTGACCTGACGCCTCAGCGCGTCGGGGTCAATATGTGCCACCCGGGCGTATTCCCTGATGAGCATCTGCCGCGCGGCTTCACTCTCCGTCCAGACGGCCGCCAGCTCCAGCGCCACATCGCCATCTCCGGCATACTCCCAGTCGATAAGCCTGATCCCCGCTGGCGTATGAACAATATTCCCGGCATGAACATCCATATGCAGCGGCGTGAGCCGAATCGGCTGCGGCTCGCCCGTTTTACGCAACCGCCTGAGAAGTGCCAGCCACACTGGAGTACGCCTGTCAGGCAGGGCTTGCTGCCAGTAATGTTCCAGCAGTGGGAATAACGTAATTCGCCATCCCAGACGTGGCTGCCGGTGCAGATGATACAGCACCGCCGCAAGCTCCGGCGTGTCCGGCAGCGCGCTTTTAACTTCACCTTCCAGATAGTCGACGGCCATCCAGCCCTGTCTGAAAAAACGAGGGGCAGGTACGAGATCCGCCGGAAGACGTCTCAGGGCACGAAACTGACGACGGAAATGGGAGGCAGGCGCGTCGGGGTCGTGATTTTGCCGCAAGACCAGACGTCGTTCGCCCTGTTCTATAATGCAACTCGCGCCGCCAAGCCCGGAATGGGCCTGCGGCGCGATAAGGCGGTACTGAGGAAAATAGCGCGTCAGAATCTCTTCACGCGTGCCGTCATTGTTGCGTAACCGCACCTTTACCTGACCAGATAATTTCGCCTGTCTGAACCAGCATCAGCTGCATCTGCAGGGCTGGGGTATTCACGTTACCGGTGGCGTTAGAGTAAAGCACATACTGCGCGCCAACGTTACGTGCAATGCCGATCGCCTTGCTGCGGGTACCGAGGCTATCCTGCGGCGACAGGCCCAGCTGCTGTTTGGCGACGGCGAGCTGCTGAGCCGAGACCAGCGTAAACTTGCCGTTGTTAGCCAGAGCATTACGCAGGGTTTCCGTGGCTTCACCCGCGTTCAGCGAACCGTTGGTACGGTTGTTCACGCTGTCGACCAGCAATACGCTGCCCGCCGTCACGCCCTGCGCCTGCAGCATTTTGCCTACCATCGGCTGCATCGCCCCGTTCCAGTCGTAATGGCGCACGCGCGGCGTGGGCTGTGACGTCTGGTCCGGATGTTCAATCGGGCCTGGCTGCGCCGGAATAGACGGTACAGACGGCACGGTTGGCTGCTGCTGCGTTGGCGGTGTCGGCTGTTCAGTACCCGGTTTAGCCTCTTCCACAGGCGCAGGCTGTTCAGTTCGGGTCACACACCCTGCAAGAAACAGAGCGAAAGCTGTCACGAGCGCATAGCGGCTCAAATTTTTAATCAAGGTTCACCCCTCAGAGATAAAGATAAAGTCTCACCTTATGCGCACCCAGATAGTTGGCGCTGCCATAGAGCGTTACCGACGACCTGGCCGGAATGGTGACGCTGCGCGGCGCCTCCAGCGGATGCATTTCAAGACCTCTTACGTCATACCAGAAAAAACGGTAGTGGACCGTCACCGGTTCATGTCTTTCATTAAAGAGCGTAGAGGAGGCAGATGAGTTGATTTCACTGATGGTCAACGCGGGCTGTTGCGCCGTGATGCCCGCGGCAAGCACGGAGGACTCCATGACCAGCGTCTGTTCATCATTCACGGGGATCGCCGGACGCGAGCTGCACCCCACAATCATCATCGCCATTACCAGCGCTGCAATACGCCCTTTCAGCATGTCAAAGACCTTTATGTGCCAGCATCGGCCCCAGAGGACGTCCACCCAGCAGATGCATGTGAATATGATAAACTTCCTGGCCACCATGACGGTTGCAGTTCATGATCAGACGGTAACCGTCTTCTGCAATCCCTTCCTGTTCAGCGATTCTGGCAGCCACCGTCAGCATACGACCTAACGCCACTTCATGCTCGGTTTTTACGTCGTTTACAGTCGGAATCAGAATATTGGGAATGATAAGGATATGCGTCGGAGCCTGAGGGGAAATGTCCCGGAAAGCCGTCACCAGTTCATCCTGATAGACGATATCTGACGGAATTTCGCGGCGGATAATTTTACTGAAAATCGTTTCTTCAGCCATGACCTTTTCCTTTTTTGTTTAATCTGGCGCAATGCGTCCGCTGTAAACACACTCCCGGGATCGGTGTGTGACACAATCCAAGAGTATGAGCGAGTTTCTCCTGTCCTTTCAACCTCCTCCCTCGATTTCTTTCCTGAATGTTCATCAGCTGACTGAAGAGTGACCGCTCTCGCGTCTCAGTGGCGTTTTTTAAGACACAAATAAAAAAGGCAGCCATTCGGCTGCCTTAGTCTCCCCATGTCACAACTTAGTTGCTGCGGATGTACTCATCCATTTCGGTTTTCAGGTTATCGGATTTGGTACCGAAGATTGCCTGTACACCAGAACCTGCAACAACTACGCCCGCTGCGCCCAGTTTTTTCAGACCCGGCTGGTCTACTTTCGCCACGTCGGCAACGCTCACACGCAGACGAGTGATGCACGCGTCCAGGTTAGTGATGTTCTCTTTACCGCCGAACGCTGCGACCAGTGCCGGAGCCATTTCGCTGGTAGCGCCAGCTTTGCTGTCTTCTGTCGCATCTTCACGACCCGGAGTTTTCAGGTCCAGTGCTTTAATCAGCACGCGGAAGATGGTGTAGTAAGCAACCGCATAGCACGCACCCACGATTGGGAACAGCCACAGTTTGCTGCTGTTACCGGACAGAACGATGAAGTCGATCAGACCGTGAGAGAAGGACGTACCGTCACGCATACCCAGCAGGATACAGATTGGGAACGCCAGGCCCGCCAGAATCGCGTGGATAACGTACAGGATCGGCGCAACGAACATGAAGGAGAACTCGATCGGCTCGGTGATACCGGTCAGGAACGAGGTCAGCGCTGCGGAGATCATGATACCGCCCACTTTTGCACGGTTCTCTGGCTTAGCAGAGTGCCAGATAGCAATCGCAGCTGCTGGCAGACCGTACATTTTGAACAGGAAGCCACCAGACAGTTTACCTGCAGTTGGGTCGCCCGCCATGTAACGTGGGATATCGCCGTGGAATACCTGACCTGCTGCGTTGGTGAATTCACCAATCTGCATCTGGAATGGAACGTTCCAGATGTGGTGCAGACCGAATGGTACCAGGCAACGCTCGATGAAGCCGTAGATACCAAACGCCACAACCGGGTTCTGGTAAGCAGCCCACTGAGAGAAGGTCTGGATAGCAGAGCCGATTGGTGGCCAGATGAAGGACAGGATCACGCCAGTGAAAATCGCTGCCAGACCAGAGATGATCGGAACGAAACGCTTGCCCGCGAAGAAGCCCAGATACTCAGGCAGCTTGATGCGATAGAAGCGGTTAAACATATACGCTGCAATCGCACCGGAGATGATACCGCCCAGAACACCGGTGTCCGCCAGGTGTTTCGCGGCGATCTCTTCTGCCGGTAAATGCAGAACCAGCGGCGCAACCACAGCCATGGTTTTCACCATGATGCCGTAGGCAACCACTGCAGCCAGCGCAGAAACGCCGTCGTTATTGGTGAAGCCCAGAGCCACACCGATCGCGAAGATCAGTGGCATGTTAGCAAAGACAGAACCGCCTGCTTCGGCCATCACGTGGGACACTACGGCTGGCAGCCAGCTGAAGTTAGCAGAACCGACACCCAGCAGGATACCTGCGATAGGCAGTACGGATACTGGCAGCATCAGCGATTTACCGACCTTTTGCAGGTTAGCAAATGCATTCTTAAACATAATTGAGAGTGCTCCTGAGTATTTGTGCTTTTTTTACGCTTTCACGCATTGGCCCGGGGGGAGTACCGTGCCGTGGACAGGACATCTAAGCGCCCTTTATTTATTACACAGAGTAAAATAATTCCCTCTGAGTTTGTTTGACGGCTATCACGTTTCAGCTTAAGGCGGTCGAAAAACTTTCAGTTATTTACAAAAAGCATGTCCGGATGTGTCTAAATACACACTCACCGCCCCAAATGAGGCGGTGAACTTTACTCGCTTTACTTATTAATTACGAGCCTAAAAAAAACAGGTGTATCAAACAGATTGCAGGCGGGCGGGGTCGATATGGAACAGCGTGGAGAAGTTTTCCGTCGTCACGCGGGCCAGCTCATCGATGCTGACGCCCTTCAGTACGGCCATGTACTCAGCCACATCTCTCGTCATAGCGGGCTGGTTCTCTTTACCGCGATGCGGCACCGGTGCGAGATACGGAGAATCCGTCTCCACCAGAATGCGATCGAGCGGAACATATCGTGCAGCATCACGCAGCTGCTCAGCGTTACGGAACGTCACGATCCCCGAAAACGAGATATAAAACCCCAAATCAAGCAGCTTCCCCGCCGTTTCTCTGTCTTCTGTGAAACAGTGTAGTACGCCACCGCAATCCGTCACGTTTTCTTCCCGGAGGATAGCCAGAGTATCCGCACGCGCATCGCGGGTGTGGACGATAACCGGCTTATTCAGTTCCCGACCAATGCGAATATGGTTGCGGAAGGACTCCTGCTGGCGCGGTTTGGTTTCCGGCGTGTAAAAATAGTCCAGCCCGGTCTCGCCCATCGCTACCACGCCCTCTTCTGCTGCCAGTCGGCGCAGATCCTCAACATCGTAGGCCTCGTCCTGATTCAGCGGGTGCACGCCGCAGGAGAACACCACGTTATCGCGAACGCCCACCAGCTCACGCATGGAGCGATAGCCCGGCAGCGTCGTCGCCACCGCAAGACAGAATTTCACATCGCGGGCAGCGGCTTTTGCCAGCACGTCATCCACGTTTTTATGCAGGGATTGATAATCCAGGCCATCAAGATGGCAGTGTGAGTCGACTAAAAACATAATGTCTCTCTCAGAGATGGGAAACTGGCGGTGTGACGCCGGGTTGCAGGTAATGTTCGATACGCAGTAACTGGTCGGTCAGTAAAAGCTCGCGATTAAGACCCGTTACGGTTAAAAGCTGTTCACGGCTCTGGCAGATGTCATGGAGCATCGCGTGAAGAACCGTCCCTGAGAGCCGGTTCGCCAGCGTATTCACCAGCGGCAACGCGTCCGGGTTAGTCAGAAGCGTTGCACCTTGCTGGATTTTGAGCGCATCCAGCAGTAGGGAGGCCAGCCAGTGCAGACGATCAACGGCCCGATCGCTGTTAAGCGCAGGCAGTAAACTTAGCCAGTCCTGACTGTTCAGTGAGACATCCAGGGCCCGGCAGAGCGTTTCTCGCTCTGACCAGACGTCAGGCTGCAGTAGTGCCAGCGCCGCCGCGGGCGCGCCGCTGCTCAGGCGCAAGGCGGACAGAGCACTCTCAGGTGACGTTGTCACCTCTCGTTCAAGCCAGCTCAGCGCCCACGATTCCTGAGGTACTGCCAGGTGATGAAGACGACAACGGCTGCGCAACGTCGCCAGCAATCGTCCCGGGTCACGGCATGAGAGGAAAAACCACGTTTTAACCGGCGGCTCTTCCAGGGTTTTAAGCAGGGCGTTAGCTGCCGCCTCGGTAAGCAAGGTGGCGTCTTTAAGCCAGACCACTTTAGCGCCGCCCAGTCGCGCGTGTTCATACAATTTTTCACTGACTTCACGCACGGCATCGATACCGAGCGCGCTTTTGCCCTTCTCAGGCTCAAGGGTGTAGTAGTCAGGATGCGTGCCTGCCTGCATCAGCTGGCAGCCACGGCATTTACCACAGCTCTTGTGCCCTTCCGGCTGCTGACACATCAGAAAACGGGTGATGGCATAAATCAACGCATCATCACCCATTCCTGGCAACGCCTGAATCAGTAACGCATGATGCCCCCGACCCGCCTGATAGCTGCCGATCAGCTGTTCAAAGTGTGGGCGCAACCATGGATACCATTTCATGCCTGCTGCTCCTGCACCCACTGCGTAATGGTGTGCTGAATGTCGCGCGTAACGTCGTCCAGAGACTGCGTCGCATCGATGGTACAAATTGAGCTGTCCTGTGCGGCCAGTTCAAGATAGCGCGCACGGGTGCGGTTAAAGAAATCAAACGACTCTTGTTCAATGCGGTCCAGCTCGCCGCGCGCGCGGGCACGTTTGAGACCCACTTCCGGGGTCACATCCAGATAGAGCGTCAGGTCGGGGCGAAAATCACCCAGTACGGCATTACGCAGCGTGGCAAGCATTGTCTGGTCGATGCCGCGTCCTCCGCCCTGATACGCCTGAGTCGACAGATCGTGACGGTCGCCGATCACCCACTTGCCCTCGGCCAGCGCGGGTTTGATCACCGTCTCAACCAGCTGAACGCGCGCCGCGTAGAACATCAGCACTTCGGCTTTGTCAGTGATAACTTCGTCGCCGACGGATTTGATATCCAGTACCAGGCTGCGCAACTTTTCAGCCAGCTGCGTGCCGCCCGGCTCGCGGGTAAATACCATGTCCGCCACGCCAAGCGCTTTGAGCGTATCCACCACCACGTTGCGGGCGGTGGTTTTACCCGCCCCTTCGAGTCCCTCAATGACAATGTATTTACTGCGCATTTTTTTCCTTAAGTGCCTTCAGATAGTCCTGAACAGAGCGATTGTGGCTGGCAAGGTTGGTGTTAAAGGTATGCCCCCCTTTTCCATCAGCCACAAAATAGAGATACGGTGTTTTAGCCGGATGCGCGGCGGCTTTGAGCGACGCCTCGCTCGGCGTGGCAATCGGGCCCGGCGGTAAACCGCTAATCACGTAGGTATTATACGCCGTTGGCGTCTCCAGATCTTTTCTTGAGATCTTGCCGGTATAGCTCTCACCCATGCCGTAGATTACGGTAGGGTCGGTTTGCAGACGCATGCCGATGCGCAGACGGTTGATAAATACTGACGCCACCCGATCGCGCTCAGCAGCGACGGCCGTCTCTTTCTCGATGATCGAGGCCATGGTGACGAACTGGTTCGGATCGCTGTAAGGCAATCCTTCCATCCGCCCTTCCCAGGCGGCATCTACGGCGGCAACCATTTTTTTGTGCGCCCGCTTCAGGATAGCCACATCGGTCGTGCCTGCCGTGTACATCCAGGTGTCTGGCCAGAACCAGCCTTCCACCCATTCCGGATGTTCAAGCTTCAGCGCTTCTGCCACCGTCTGATAGCTATCGTCTTTTAACGTATGTTTGATATACGGCGCGTCACGCAGCTGTTTGAGGTAATCACTCAGGCGCATCCCTTCCACAAACCGCAGGGGGAACTGGGCTTCTTTACCGCTTTCCAGCAGCTGCAGCATCTCTCTGACGGTCATTCCCGACGTAAAGCGATAGGTACCGGCTTTGAAATGTGACAGCTCAGGTTCCACGCGCAATAGCCACTGGAATACGCGTGGACGATTGATAATCTTGTCGCCATAGAGCTGTTCCCCAAGCGCCTGACGGCCGGTTCCCGCTTTCAGGGTAAAGATCGTTTCGTCTTTAACCAGGATCTTGCTGTTCGCCAGCTGGCGAACTTTCCATACGCCTGCTCCGCCGGCGACGCCCAGCGCGACGATGAGGATAAGGACAAAGCGCAACATTTTTTTCATGACTATCTGGTTTGCTCACATATCGGGGCTAAAAACTGAAACAGCTCGCGCGAAGACCAGCGTTGTTGGCCATACGCACGGACGGGTACAACAGGCATCAGCGCATTGCAGATGATGACTTCATCGGCGGTCTGTAGCGCCGCTTCTCCTGCGCTAACTTCGACAACGCGAAAGTCAGAGCGTGCCAGCTGTTGCAGACAAAACTGACGCATTAACCCATTTACGCCAGCGTGTTCCAGCGACGGAGTGAACACCTCTTCCCCCTGCCGCCAGAGTAAATTAGCCGCACAGCATTCCGTAATGAACCCTTCGCTGTCAAGAACCAGCGCCTCATCGGCGTCCGTCTGTTCAAGATGAGTACGAATGAGCACCTGCTCGAGGCGGTTGAGATGCTTAAGCCCGGCCAGCATCGGGTTTCGTCCCAGTCGTAATGGGCTCAGCGTCAGCGTGATGCCGTCTTCTCGCCAGCGAGTGTAATGCGCGGGATAAGCAGAAACGGAGAGAATACGCGTAGGGTTGATACACGATGCGGCGCTGTAACCCCGGCCTCCACTGCCGCGGCTGATGATGACTTTGAGTACGCCGCTGTCCTTACCGCTTGCCAACTGGCACATTTCCTGTCGCAACGTGTCCCAGTGCGTAAAGGGGATCATGAGCTTTTCACAGCCATGCTGCAGGCGTCGAATGTGCGCCTCCAGCAGGCAGACATCGCCGTCCAGAATGCGCGCCGTCGTAAAGCAACCATCACCGAACTGTATCGCCCTGTCGTTGGCAGGCAGCGTGTCCTGCTCAAGGCCATTGATTAAAAACATGGTGGCTCCTTATGCGTGGGCATTTAGTCTGGCAGGATGTCATGCAGCCGACAAGAAGATTAGGCTTAATAAAAAAGGCCCGGCAAGCGGACCTTTTTAAAAGCTATCGGGACGTCAGGATCAGATCTTTTTGAAGATCAGAGAACCGTTGGTGCCGCCGAAGCCGAAGGAGTTACACAGGGTGTACTCCATACCGCTAACCTGACGCGCTTCGTGAGGAACGAAGTCCAGATCGCAACCTTCATCCGGGTTATCCAGGTTGATGGTTGGCGGAACAGCCTGATCGCGCAGCGCAAGGATGGAGTAGATTGACTCTACTGCACCCGCCGCACCCAACAGGTGACCGGTCATGGACTTGGTGGAGCTCACCATTACGCGGCTGGCAGATTCGCCGAAGATAGACTTAACCGCCTGAGCTTCAGCTTTATCACCTGCAGGTGTAGAAGTACCGTGCGCGTTCACGTAGCCAATTTGTGCTGGAGTAATACCCGCATCACGAATCGCGTTTTCCATCGCCAGCGCAGCACCCGCGCCGTTCTCAGGAGGAGACGTCATGTGGTAAGCATCGCTGCTCATGCCGAAACCAACGATTTCAGCATAAATTTTCGCGCCGCGTTTTTTCGCGTGCTCGTACTCTTCCAGTACGATCATGCCCGCCCCGTCGCCCAGCACGAAGCCGTCACGGTCTTTATCCCACGGACGGCTCGCCGCCTGCGGGTTATCATTGCGGGTAGACAGCGCACGCGCCGCACCAAAACCGCCCACACCCAGTGGGGTACTGGCTTTTTCAGCACCGCCCGCAACCATAGCATCTGCATCGCCGTACGCAATAATGCGCGCGGCCTGGCCGATGTTATGTACGCCAGACGTACAGGCAGTCGCGATAGAAATGCTTGGCCCACGCAGGCCGAACATGATGGTCAGGTGACCCGCCACCATGTTAACAATCGTGGACGGAACGAAGAACGGGCTGATCTTACGCGGGCCGCCATTCATCAGAGATGTATGGTTTTCCTCGATCAGGCCAAGACCGCCAATCCCGGAGCCGATAGCGGCGCCAATACGGGTTGCGTTCTCTTCCGTAATCACAAGGCCAGAATCCTGCATGGCCTGAACGCCAGCGACAATTCCATATTGAATGAAGGCATCCATCTTGCGCTGTTCTTTGCGCGAGATGATCTCTTCACAGTTAAAATCCTTTACTAAGCCAGCAAATTTCGTTGCATAGGCGCTAGTATCGAAATGGTCGATTAGGCTGATGCCGCTCTGACCGGCAAGGAGAGCTTTCCAGGTGGACTCTACGGTATTGCCGACAGGAGACAACATGCCAAGTCCGGTCACAACTACACGACGCTTAGACACGTTTGTCCTCCAGGGAGGGATAAAAAAAGAGATTCGTGGGACTAAAAAAGATAAAACTCAGGCGGTCGAATGACCGCCTGGAGATGTTCACTTACGCCTGGTGACCGTTGATGTAATCAATGGCAGCCTGAACGGTGGTGATCTTCTCAGCTTCTTCGTCCGGAATCTCAGTATCAAACTCTTCTTCCAGAGCCATTACCAGCTCAACGGTGTCAAGAGAATCTGCGCCCAGGTCTTCAACGAAGGAAGCGGAGTTCACAACTTCTTCCTGCTTAACGCCCAGCTGTTCGCCGATAATTTTCTTAACGCGTTCTTCGATAGTGCTCATACTCTTAAATTTCCTATCAAAACTCGCTTTCGCGATGGTTTTCGTAGTGTATAAAATGTTGAAAAATTTGCAACTAAATCCCGGCAGTTCGTACCACGATTTTACGTTATTTTGAGGCCATTTGCCCTAATAACGCAAATATTTTTCTACACGTCATCATCCAGGCTGCCTCTGCGTTGGCTGCGCCCTCTAATCCCGGTCACATAGTAATCTATGCTCCCAGGCTTCTCGGTCTTGCCGCCTTGATCCAACCAGAATGATTTAGTGTATCTCGTGGTTAAACCATATACATCCCGCCGTTGACGTGGAGGGTCTCACCAGTGATGTAACCCGCTTCGTCAGAGGCTAAAAATGCAACCGCACTGGCGATTTCTTTAGGGTCGCCAAGACGACCCGCCGGAACTGCCGCCAGCGTACCCGCACGCTGCTCATCAGTCAGCGCACGCGTCATGTCCGTTTCAATAAAGCCCGGAGCAACAACGTTTACAGTAATACCGCGGGACGCGACTTCACGCGCCAGCGACTTACTGAAACCAATCAGACCTGCTTTCGCCGCAGCGTAGTTAGCCTGACCAGCATTTCCCATGGTACCAACCACAGAACCGACAGTGATAATACGTCCATGACGCTTTTTCATCATAGCGCGCATTACCGCTTTTGACAGACGGAATACAGATGACAGGTTGGTTTCGATGATATCGTTCCACTCGTCGTCTTTCATTCGCATTAACAGGTTATCGCGAGTGATCCCGGCATTGTTTACCAGAATATCCACTTCACCAAACTCTGCGCGAATATTTTCCAGAACAGATTCGATAGATGCAGGTTCGGTCACATTCAGTACCAGACCTTTACCATTTGCACCCAGATACTCGCTGATGGCCTGAGCGCCATTCTCGCTGGTTGCTGTACCAATCACCTTCGCGCCGCGCGCAACCAGTGTTTCAGCAATTGCACGCCCGATACCGCGGCTTGCGCCAGTGACCAGGGCGATTTTTCCTTCAAAACTCATGGTATTCCTCTTTTATTGCGAGAGTGCCGCTGACATCGCTTCCGGCTCGTTAATTGCCGAGGCTGTCAGGGTGTCAACAATACGTTTTGTCAGACCGGTGAGGACTTTACCTGGGCCGACTTCATACAGGTGCTCAACGCCCTGAGCGGCCATAAACTCAACGGTTTTAGTCCACTGTACCGGGCTGTAGAGCTGGCGAACCAGCGCGTCACGGATCGCTTCCGGCGTGGTTTCGCATTTCACATCGACGTTGTTCACAACGGAAATCGTCGGTGCGTTAAACGTAATTTTTTCCAGCTCAACCGCCAGTTTTTCGGCAGCAGGCTTCATCAGCGCACAGTGAGACGGCACGCTGACCGGCAGCGGCAGCGCACGCTTAGCACCCGCTGCTTTACAGGCCGCACCCGCACGTTCAACCGCTTCTTTATGACCGGCAATAACCACCTGGCCCGGCGAGTTGAAGTTTACCGGAGAGACAACCTGGCCTTCAGCAGATTCTTCACACGCTTTTGCAATTGCAGCATCATCCAGACCGATGATGGCAGACATGCCGCCCGTGCCTTCCGGCACCGCTTCCTGCATGAATTTACCGCGCAGTTCAACCAGACGTACCGCGTCAGCAAACGCGATCACGCCGGCACACACCAGCGCAGAGTATTCACCCAGGCTGTGACCCGCGAGCAGCGCTGGCGCTTTACCGCCCTGCTGCTGCCAGACACGCCACAGCGCAACGGACGCGGTCAGCAGCGCTGGCTGGGTCTGCCAGGTTTTGTTCAGTTCTTCGGCCGGCCCCTGCTGGGTCAGCGCCCATAAATCATAACCCAGTGCATCAGAAGCTTCACGGAAAGTCTCTTCAATTACCGGATAGCGTGCTGCCATTTCAGACAACATCCCAACGGTTTGAGAGCCCTGGCCCGGGAACACAAAAGCAAATTGCGTCATTTTTTATTCCTTATACTAGAAACGAACCAGCGCGGAACCCCAGGTGAACCCGCCACCGAAGGCTTCAAGCAAGACCAGCTGGCCCCGTTTGATTCGTCCATCGCGTACCGCTTCATCAAATGCGCACGGTACCGACGCCGCAGAGGTGTTGCCGTGACGATCCAGCGTCACCACAACGTTATCCATCGACATGCCCAGCTTTTTCGCGGTCGCGCTGATGATACGCAGGTTCGCCTGATGCGGCACCAGCCAGTCGAGTGCGGTACGCTCAAGGTTATTCGCTTCCAGCGTTTCATCAACGATGTGTGCAAGCTCGGTTACCGCCACCTTGAACACCTCGTTCCCTGCCATAGTCAGGTAAATCGAGTTGTCCGGATTAACGCGATCGGCGTTAGGCAGGGTCAACAGTTCGCCATAGCTGCCATCAGCATGCAGATGCGTAGAGATGATACCTGGCTCTTCGGACTGCCCCAGCAGCACTGCACCCGCACCATCACCAAAAATAATGATCGTTCCACGATCGGTTGGATCGCAGGTACGCGCCAGCACGTCAGCACCGATCACCAGCGCATATTTAACGGCACCGGATTTCACGTACTGATCGGCGACGCTCAGCGCATAGGTGAAGCCTGCGCACGCGGCAGCGACGTCAAACGCCGGACAGCCTTTAATGCCGAGCATGTTTTGCACCTGGCACGCTGCGCTTGGGAAAGCATGCGTGGCAGACGTCGTGGCGACCACGATCAAACCAATCTGTTCTTTATCAATGCCCGCCATTTCGATAGCACGCTGTGCGGCTTCGTAACCCATGGTCGACACGGTTTCGTCTGGCGCGGCAATACGACGTTCACGGATACCTGTGCGCGTGACAATCCACTCGTCAGACGTATCTACCATTTTTTCCAGATCGGCGTTGGTACGCACTTGTTTTGGCAGGTAGCTGCCGGTACCTAAAATCTTCGTATACATGTACGCTCAGTCACTTTTAGCTAATACAGATTCCAGGCGAGCGGCAATCCGCTGAGGGACTTGTCGCTGCACCGCCTGCACTGCCTGTTCAATCGCGACAGCAAATGCTCGCTGATTGGCGGCGCCATGACTCTTAATCACGATGCCGCGCAATCCTAACAGACAGGCGCCATTATACTGGTCGGGGTTGAGGTGACTGAATCGCCGCGTCAGGCTCTTTTGTAACCAACGCTTCAATAAAATCAGCCACCAGGCGCTTTTTTTGCCTTCTCCCTGAGATTTCAGCAGAGAAAGAAACATGCGTACGACCCCTTCCATGGTCTTCAACGTGACGTTTCCGGTGAAGCCATCGCACACCAGAACATCCGTTTTACCCGTCAACAACTCATTGGCTTCGAGATAACCAATATAGTTGATGGAGGGAACCTGTTTGAGCAATTCAGCTGCTTCGCGAATGCTGTCCAGGCCTTTGGTCTCTTCTTCACCAATGTTCAGTAACGCAACACGGGGAGTGTTGATCCCGACAACTTCTTCTGCCAGCACCGATCCCATCACGGCAAACTGAGCCAGCATAGTACTATCACAGTCGACGTTAGCGCCCAAATCGAGCACCACCGTCTTGCCCTTCTGCTGATGCGGTAACACCGTTACCAGCGCAGGGCGCTCAATACCTTCAATAGGTTTGAGCAGCAATTTCGACAGCCCCATCAGCGCGCCGGTATTTCCCGCGCTGACGCAAGCCTGAGCTCGCCCTTCTTTCACCAGCTCCAGCGCTATCCGCATAGAGCTGCCACGACTATTGCGAATCGCCTGCGAGGGTCGGGCATCACTGGCAATAACTGACTGCGCAGGAATAATCTGCAGACGCGAACGTTGTTCAAAGTCAGCTTTTGCGAGTAATGGCGTGATTGCGTCGGGATTGCCGACTAAAAGAAGTGTGAGTTGCGAATTAGAATTCAGTGCCTGCAATGCTGCAGGCACTGTCACGGAAGGGCCAAAATCTCCCCCCATGACATCTAACGCCAGGGTTAGACGTGTCAAGGTATCGTCGCAGCCTGGTTCGGTAAATTCCCCGTTTGCACGGGGAAATCCTCACTAAGCCTAATCACGCTTGCGCGTGATTACTTAGTGATAACCTTGCGGCCGCGGTAGAAACCGTCAGCGGTGATGTGGTGACGCAGGTGTTTCTCACCAGAAGTCTTGTCTACAGACAGGCTGGTAACTGCGGTCAGCGCGTCATGGGAACGACGCATGCCACGTTTGGAACGGGTTGGTTTATTCTGTTGTACGGCCATGGACCTTACTCCTCAATTACTTACGCTTTAAGCTGGCTAATACGGCAAATGGGTTTGGTTTTTGCGCTTCATCAGGCAGTTCCCCAAAGACCATGTCCGCCTCGGACACTTCACAGTGTTCAGAATCATGCACCGGAACGACTGGCAAGGTGAGGATGATTTCATCTTCAACCAGAGCCAGAAGATCGATTTCACCGAATTCGTTAACCTCAATCGGCTCATACGCTTCCGGGAGTGCTTCAGCCTGTTCGTCAGAACGAACCGGACTGAAACAATACGTTGTGTGAACATGCTGTACAAACGGTTTCCCGCAACGCTGACATTCGAGCGTTACCGTCACCTTTGCATCACCGGTTAAAACGGCGAGACGCTGGTTGTCGATAGCGAACGACATGGAGCATTCTACATCACTGTCCACACTGACTACGGATTCGGCAATACGCTCAGCCTGATCGGAAGTATAGATACCTTCGTAATCGAGGCGTTTTTGAGCCGTACGAACCGGATCAAGAGTCAGGGGTAATTTTACCTTTTGCATAGGGCGCGCATATTAACTTTGTAACGTCATAGAGTCAAAGAAAAAGGCAACCAGAGCTGCCTTTTGCCAATTATTCGCACACATTGCGGCCTGTAGTTTAAAATGGCTGGCATCGATACGCTATATCTGGTGATAAAAATATGCCAAATCTCGTCCTTGCTTCCACGTCTCCCTACCGCCGAATGCTGCTGGAAAAGCTCGGGATCCCGTTTGAATGCGCCGCGCCAGAGGTTGATGAGACGCCACAGCCGGGCGAATCACCGCGTCATCTGGTGATGCGTCTTGCTAAAGAGAAAGCGCAGTCGCTGGCCGCACATTACCCCGCACATTTGATTATAGGCTCAGACCAGGTTTGCGTGCTGGACGGCGAAATCACCGGCAAGCCCCATACGGAGGAGAACGCCTGCCAGCAGCTTCTGCGCGCGCGAGGCACTATCGTGACCTTTTATACCGGCCTGGCGCTTTATAACTCCGCCACCGGTCATCTGCAAACCGAATGCGAGCCGTTCGACGTACACTTTCGCCATCTCAGCGAGCAAGAGATCGTGGATTATGTGCGTCGGGAACGTCCGCTGAACTGTGCGGGGAGCTTTAAAAGCGAAGGACTGGGGATTGCGCTGTTCGACAAGCTGGACGGTCGCGATCCCAACACGCTGGTGGGGTTACCGCTGATTGCCCTGTGTCAGATGTTAAGACGAGAAGAGTGTAATCCGCTGACCATGTGACTTTTGCCCAGCGGCGCTTCGCTTGCATGGGCCTACTAAACTGCGGCCTGATGCCCTCACCCCGGCCCTCTCCCACAGGGAGAGGGAGCAAACATTAAAAACGACAACATTCGTTGCCGTTTTACGTTTACCTTAGCCGCGCAGAACCTTAAGACAGCGTTTCAACTGCTCATCCAGCGGCGCTTCAATACGGATGACTTCTCCCGTATTAGGATGGGTAAACTTCAGCGCTGCCGCATGCAGGAACAGACGCGACAGCCCCGTCCCCGCCAGCTGCTTATCAAACTCGCGGTCGCCATAGCGGTCATCAAAGGCGATGGGGTGCCCTGCGAACTGCGTATGCACGCGGATCTGGTGGGTACGACCGGTCACCGGACTGCAGCGCACCAGCGTGGCAAACTCATAGCGCTCTTCAACCTTAAAGCGCGTCTCAGACGGTTTTCCTTCCTGGCTCACGCGGACAATACGTTCGCCGCTTTGCAGAATGTTCTTCAGCAGCGGCGCCTGCACCACTTTTACATGGGACTGCCACTGACCGCGCACCAGCGCCAGGTAGTCTTTCTGCATCCCTTTTTCACGCAGCTGTTCATGCAGCGAACGCAGCGCAGAACGCTTTTTCGCCACCAGCAGTACGCCAGAGGTATCACGGTCAAGACGGTGCACCAGTTCAAGGAAGCGCGCTTCCGGGCGCAGGGCACGCAGCCCTTCAATCACGCCGAAGCTCAGACCGCTGCCGCCATGAACAGCCGTTCCTGACGGTTTATTGAGCACCAGAATGTGGTCATCTTCGTACAGGATCACATCGCTCAGGGCCGCCACTTTCTGTAGCTTCGGTGAAACGGTCTCTTCTTCACGTTCCGCAACGCGCACCGGCGGAATACGCACTTCATCGCCCGCCTCGAGTTTGTACTCAGGCTTCACGCGTTTTTTGTTCACCCGCACCTCGCCCTTGCGCAGGATGCGGTAAATCATGCTCTTTGGTACACCTTTCAACTGGGTGCGCAAAAAGTTATCGATACGTTGCCCCGCGTCATCTTCGGCGATGGCAACCATTTTTACGGCTGGAGTCTCTGTTTTCATGGTTGGCGATTCTAAATATCGTCAGCCATTAGCGCCACTCATTTTTCTATGCTTATATTTACTTTTATCCGGCCAGCTCCCGGTTTCGCGCAACCGATTTGGTGGTTATTAAACCAATCGCCATTCTGAAGTGAAGAAACTGTGAGTAACCGGGTGATAATTGGTAAAAGTCATCTTGCTATAACCCGGCGAGCAGTGGAATAATGAGGCTGTTTTCCGTGTTAAATCCTGGTTAAGTAAGGATGTTGACGGAATGACCAATTTTGTCTGACCGATCATCCACGCAGCAATGGCGTAAGACGTATTGATCTTTCAGGCAGTTAGCGGGCTGCGGGTTGCAGTACTTCCCGGTATAAGGATTGTTCTCTGGAGAGTTCTACCCAGGCAATTCCCCTGATAATTGCGCTGTGTTTCCGTATGAAATACAGGCAACCGACACTCTGCGCCTCTTAAGCGAGCGACAACCGTGAGGTTGGCGACGTGAACAGACACGAGGCCATCGGTTCATACCCCGGAAAGCGTCACCTTGCCCGCAGCTTTGTCGTCAATGTAAGAATAACGAGTAAGTTACGATGAAAAGAATGTTAATCAACGCAACTCAGCAAGAAGAGTTGCGTGTCGCCCTTGTGGATGGGCAGCGCCTGTACGATCTGGATATCGAAAGTCCTGGACACGAACAGAAAAAAGCGAACATTTACAAAGGTAAAATCACCCGCATTGAACCAAGCCTTGAAGCTGCATTTGTCGATTACGGTGCTGAGCGTCATGGTTTCCTCCCTCTGAAAGAAATCGCCCGCGAATATTTCCCCGCAAACTACAACGCCCATGGCCGCCCAAACATCAAAGATGTTCTGCGTGAAGGTCAGGAAGTTATCGTTCAGATTGATAAAGAAGAGCGTGGCAACAAAGGTGCCGCACTGACCACCTTTATCAGCCTGGCAGGGAGCTATCTGGTGCTGATGCCTAACAACCCGCGTGCGGGTGGCATCTCTCGCCGTATCGAAGGTGATGACCGTACCGAGCTGAAAGAAGCGCTGGCAAGCCTCGAACTGCCTGATGGCATGGGGCTTATTGTGCGTACCGCTGGCGTTGGCAAATCAGCCGAAGCGCTGCAGTGGGACCTGAGCTTCCGTCTGAAGCACTGGGAAGCCATTCAGAAAGCAGCCGAAAGCCGCCCTGCTCCGTTCCTGATCCACCAGGAAAGCAACGTTATTGTGCGTGCCTTCCGTGATTATCTGCGTCAGGACATCGGTGAGATTCTGATCGATAACCCGAAAGTGCTTGAGCTGGCGCGCCAGCACATCGCCGCGCTGGGTCGTCCGGATTTCACCAGCAAAATTAAACTGTACACCGGTGAAATCCCGCTGTTCAGCCACTATCAGATCGAATCCCAGATTGAGTCCGCCTTCCAGCGTGAAGTGCGTCTGCCATCCGGCGGTTCTATCGTTATCGATACCACTGAAGCGCTGACCGCTATCGACATCAACTCCGCACGTGCAACGCGCGGTGGCGATATCGAAGAGACTGCCTACAACACTAACCTCGAAGCCGCTGATGAAATCGCCCGCCAGCTCCGCCTGCGCGACCTGGGTGGTCTGATTGTTATCGACTTCATCGACATGACCCCGGTACGCCACCAGCGTGCGGTTGAAAACCGTCTGCGCGAAGCGGTGCGTCAGGACAGGGCGCGTATCCAGATTAGCCATATCTCACGCTTTGGCCTGCTGGAGATGTCCCGTCAGCGTCTGAGCCCGTCTCTCGGCGAGTCCAGCCATCACGTTTGTCCGCGCTGCTCCGGCACCGGTACCGTGCGTGATAACGAATCTCTGTCCCTCTCCATTCTGCGTCTGATTGAAGAAGAAGCGCTGAAAGAGAACACCAAAGAGGTTCACGCTATTGTGCCGGTGCCCGTTGCCTCTTACCTGCTTAACGAAAAACGTGCAGCGGTAAGTGCGATTGAAGCGCGTCAGGGTGGCGTTCGCTGCATCATCGTGCCAAACGACCAGATGCAGACCCCACACTATCACGTGCTGCGCGTGCGTAAGGGCGAAGAGACGACCACCCTCAGCTACCTGCTGCCGAAGCTGCATGAAGAAGAGATGTCCCTGCCTTCCGATGAAGAGCCAGCCGAGCGCAAACTGCCAGAGCAGCCTGCATTAGCGACCTTCATCATGCCTGAAGCGCCACCGGAAGCTGCCCTGGAAAAACCTGCGGCCAAACCTGCAGCGCAGAAACCAGAAGCCGCGGTAGCAAAAGCCCAGCCGGCGCAACCGGGTCTGCTGAGCCGCTTCTTTGGCGCGCTGAAGAAGATGTTTGCTGAAGAAGAAGTTCAGCCAGAGCAGCCGAAAGAAGAGCCAAAAGCAGCCAAGCCAGAGCGTCAGCAGGATCGCCGTAAGCGTCAGAACAACCGCCGCGATCGTAATGACCGCAGCGAGCGCAATGACCGCAGCGAGCGTCGTGATAACCGTGACAACCGCTCTGAGAATAGCGAAGGCCGTGAGCAACGCGAAGACAACCGTCGCAATCGTCGCGAGAAACAACAGACGAATGTTGAAGATCGTGAAATTCGCCAGCAAGCGGGCGATGAGTCTGAGAAGAGCAAACAGCGTGACGACCAGCAGCCGCGCCGTGAACGCAGCCGTCGCCGTAACGACGAGAAGCGTCAGGCACAGCAGGAAGTCAAAAACCTGAACCGTGAAGAGCCTGTTGAACAGCAGGACGGCGAGCAGGAAGAACGCACTCAGGTAATGCCGCGTCGTAAGCAGCGCCAGCTTTCTCAGAAAGTTCGCTTCGCCTCTGAAGCAACCGAAGAGTCAGGCGCTATCGCGGTTGAAACCAGCGAGATCGCAACCGGTACACAAGTGGCAAAAGTTGACCTGCCAGCGGTCGTTGAAAACAACGTTGAGCAGGATGATAACGGTGAAAACCGTGATAACGCCGGTATGCCGCGCCGTTCACGTCGTTCTCCACGTCATCTGCGCGTCAGCGGCCAGCGCCGTCGTCGCTATCGTGACGAGCGTTACCCGACTCAGTCGCCAATGCCGCTGACCATTGCCTGTGCTTCACCAGAAATGGCCTCCGGCAAAGTCTGGATCCGCTACCCGGTTGCTCGCCCGGAGCAGGTTGTTGAAGAACAGCCTGTAACCGAAGAGGTGATTGCACCAGCAGCCGCGGTAGAAGCTGTCGTGACTGAAGCGGCAACCGTGGTTGAACCTGAGGTTGTTGAACCTGAGGTTGTTGAAGCTGAAGCACCTCACGCAGTGGAAGTTGAAACCACCCATCCAGAAGTGATTGCCGCGCCGGTTGATGCCGCACCGCAGCTTATCGCCGAAGAAGATGCCGTGGTGGCTGAGGAAGTCGCTGAAGAGGCTGAACCTGTAGCCGCAGTGGAAGACACCGCAGAAACCCTCGTTGAAACCACCACTGAAGAAGTCGTTCAGGACGTTGAGATTCAGGTTGAACCGGTTGTCGAAGAAGCGAAAGCGCCTGAGGTGAAACCTGAGCCGGTTGTTTCTGCACCAGCCGCAGCCCACGTGGCGACAGCACCAATGACGCGCGCCCCGGCACCGGATTACGTGCCGGAAGCCCCGCGTCACAGCGACTGGGTACGCCCGGCATTCAGCTTCGACGGTAAAGGCGCTGCAGGCGGCCACAGTGCAACGCATCAGGCAACTGCACCGGCAACGCGTCCGCAGTCTGTCGAATAACGACGCTGAAAGTAAAAAGCCGACCTTATGGTCGGCTTTTTTTATGGCTGCTGCACGGGCTTTCTCATCCCGGTGACCTCCGGCATGACCTGGCGCATCAACTCCAGAAAACGCCGCAAGCGTGCCGGATAATAGCGGGACCAGGGGTAAACCAGATGCACCGGTAACGCCGCTGGCTGCCACTCTGGCAGCAAATGCACCAGCCGACCTTCCCGAATATCATCCTGTACCGTCCAGCTGGATACCACCGCCACGCCAAGCCCGGTGAGCGCCGTGTTACGTGCGACATACAGGCTGTCGGTGCTCAGCCGTGGCGTAATAGCAATCCGCGCGGTGGCGGGTGATGCATCGTGAAAAAGCTCCACGTGGCGCTGGTAGAATGAGCTGATCGCTATCCAGGGAAACTGCTGCAAATCCTCCGGCGTGGTAACCGACGGGAAACGGGCCAGCAGTGCCGGTGAAGCCACCACCGAGCGCGGCACTTCGGCCAGCAGCACGGACACGGTCGCCGGATCGACTTCCACGCCCACCCGAATCGCACAGTCAAGGTTGTCGCCGAGGAAGTCCGCTGACCGATCGTTGAGCATCCACTCAATCGAAAGCTGGGGATAGCGTTGCAAAAACTCGGTTACGGGTTTCAGAAGCTGATCCTGACCAAACGCGTGCGGAGCGCGCACCCGCAGCACGCCTACCGGCTCATCTTCCGTCTGCCCCACCTCATCTTCCAGCGCCAGCCAGCTGTCAATCACCCGACGGGCGTGCTGATAGCAGCGCTCGCCGTCATCCGTCAGCCGCGTCGTGTGGGTGGTGCGCAATATCAGGCGCACGCCCAGCATGGTCTCAAGCGACTGTAACCGTCTGCTTACCGTGGCCTGGGTAGTAGCCAGCTGCCGTGCCGCCGCAGAGAGGGATCCCGCCTCCACAATACGAACAAACGTCCGCATTAGCTCCACCCTGTCTATACGCTCAGCTCTTTTCATCGCATTTGCACTTATACGTTCAACGTATAAGCGTTTTACCACCGGGCCCGCTACCGTCGCAAGGCGTACTGATAAAAAATAGCCTCACACGACGAATGAGGAACATCTTATGAACACAACAACCGCCGCCCATGCCGTGAGCCGCTGGGTAATCTTAATGCTGGCGATCGGTGCAGGTTTCAGCGTGGCATCTATCTATTATGCCCAGCCTCTGCTGCCGCTGATGGGCGCAGACCTTCACCTGAGTATCGAAGGAATGGGCATGGTTCCGACGCTCACCCAGGCGGGATATGCCCTGGGGATCCTGTTCCTGCTCCCGCTCGGCGATCGCCACGACCGCAGGACGTTAATCCTGATAAAAAGTGCGGCGCTGGCGCTGTTTCTTCTCGGCTGTAGCCTGACCGGGCAGATACACTCTCTGCTACTGGCCAGCCTGCTCATCGGCATGGCCGCCACCATGGCACAGGATATTGTCCCTGCCGCAGCCATCCTTGCGCCGGAAGGTAAACAGGGGAAAACCGTGGGTACGGTAATGACCGGGCTGCTGATGGGTATCTTATTATCAAGAACCGTGAGCGGCGTGGTGGGCGAAGCGTTTGGCTGGCGCGTCATGTACCAGCTGGCGGCGGCGAGCATTGCGTTCGTCGGGGTGATGATGTGGTTTGTGCTTCCCCGTTTTGCCATTCACTCCACGCTGAGCTACCCCGCGCTGATGCGCTCAATGGAGCATCTGTGGCGTCGCTATCCGGCGCTGCGCCGTGCGGCGCTGGCTCAGGGCTTCCTGTCGATTGCCTTTAGCGCCTTCTGGTCTACGCTTGCGGTCATGCTGCTGGAACGCTATCACCTGGGTAGCGCTGTAGCGGGAGGATTTGGTATTGCAGGTGCCGCCGGTGCGTTAGCTGCCCCGCTGGCAGGGGGTCTGGCAGACAAACTGGGCGCAGGAAAAGTCACGCAGATTGGTGCCGTTCTTGTGACCGTCTCATTCGCCCTGATGTTCCTGATGCCCGCGCTGGGCGTTCATGGACAGCTGATTCTGATCGCCATCTCCGCCGTCGGGTTCGACCTGGGTCTGCAGTCCAGCCTGGTCGCTCACCAGAACCTGGTATACAGTCTTGAACCGCAGGCGCGCGGTCGTCTCAACGCCCTGCTCTTTACGGTGGTCTTTATCGGGATGGCACTGGGTTCCGCGTTAGGCAGCAATATCTACTCGCTGGCCGGCTGGACGGGCGTGGTCGCGCTGGCGACGGTCTGTGGCGTCATTGCGCTGGCAATCCGTCTGATAGAAAGCGCAAGAGTCACCTCCGCATCAGCAGAAGTTGCATAAAAAAAATGCCCAATCCAGACGGATTGGGCAGTAAAACATGCCCAGTTTCAAGACATGTTCCAAGAGGTCAAGATGTTATTTGTTCAGCTGGAACAGAGACATGCCCTGCATATCGCTAAACGCTTTATAAGACGCCTGCAAGGCCGCCTGCTGCATGGTGTAAGAGGAAATCGCTTCGTTCCAGTCAACATCCACCAGGTCACTCATCTGCTTGGTCTGACCCAGCGCACGGTCATCGCCCAGCGTGTCGAGTTTTTCCAGCTCGTTCATCTTGGTTCCCACATCCGCAACGACCGTCAGGACATTGTTCTGGGAGTTTTTGATGCCGATTTGCGCATTGGCAATCACCTGGCTTTGCGCCGTTGCGGCAGCCGGATCGTTCTCAATCGGTGTCTTCAGCGAGGCAATAGCAGAATCCAGGATTTTGAACATGTTGGTCTGGCCATATCCACCGCCCGGCAGCTGTTCCGCATTACTGGTAATGCTTTCGAAAATTTGCTGTCCGGTATGGCTGATGGTCATATTTCGCGCCGTATCAACCTGCTGCGTGATGGCCTCAGCGCCGCCGTTGTAATCCCCGGTCGCGGCATCAAACGGTGCGCTCTCGGTTTTGTATCCCGCAAAGATAAAGCGACCATTACCATCCGTCGTGTTGGCCAGGTTCATCAGCTGATCGCGGATCCCCTGAATATCGGTTGCCAGAGAAAGACGGTCGTCATCGCTTAATGTGCCGTTTGACGCATAAACGAGCTTCTCGCGCACGCTTGAGATCGCAGTGTTGACCTGGGTTAACACGTTATCTTCCAGCGAGACCTTCTGCGTTGCAAAGGTACGCGCGAGCGCAAACTGGCTGTTTTGCGACTGAGACTGTGACAGAACGATGGCCTGCGACGCGGCGATAGGATCGTCCGAAGGACGATTGACGCGCTTGCCGGTGGACATCTGCTCACCGTAGCTCAGCCATCTGCTCTGGGAATCGGTGATCCCACGCATGTTCTGCTCGTACATCATCTGGGTGCTAATACGCATTGTTCACCTCAACCTTAACGAATGTTGATAATTGCATCGAAGAGCGTACTGGCAGTTTGTAGAACCTGGGCATTGGCCAGGTAATACTGCTGATAACGCTGCAAATTGCCATACTCTTCGTCGAGGTTTACCCCAGAGATGGTCTGCTGCTGCTTGATTAACTGCGTTTCCACGTTGGCTTTCGTCTGGCTGCTCACCTTCAGTGACGCCGTTGAGCTACCGACGGTACTGACGAGAGAGGCATACGCATCGTTGAAGGTTTTATTTCCACCCACCACTTTGCCGTTTTGCAGATCGAGCAGTTTCTGGCCGTTACGGTTGTCACTTTCGCCGCCGTTCTGCACCGATGCCATCGCCAGTTTGGACTCGTCGCTGATCGCGAGATCCATGTTCATGATGACGTTGGAAACAGGCTTCACGGTAAAGCTGTCTTTGGTATTTGCCGTGCCGCTCACGTTGACGTTAAGGCCATCAAACGACAGATTGCCGCTGGCATCCGGGCTCATCGTAAAGCTGGTTTTGTCTGACGTACGGGTGACCGTCCAGTCAGTGCCGTTAAACTGCAGCTTATAGTCTGTCGCCTGGACCTGTTTGCTGTCCGCCACAGAAGCCGTAACAACGGCAGAGCCGCCGTTCTTGCTGTTGGACAGGACCGCCGGAGAACCGAAGTTGAACAGCTTACCGCCCGCATCACCGTTCGCATCAAAACCGGCTTCATGCTGCGTGTTCATCGCGTCGGCAAAGGCCAGCGCCATCTGGTTCAGGCTGTTACGGGCTTTATCCAGATCTTCAGCACGAAATGTCAGTAAACCGCCTAAAGAACCGGTGGTGATAAATTTCTCGGGGATCTCAATATTACCCGCCACGTCATCGACGTAGGCGATAGTCGTACGAGCCGGATCGGCGCTGGACTTCACAGCCGCCAGCTGGCTGGCTTTGCTGCCCTGCACCAGGCTGTAACCGTTGCCGAGAGAGATATTAAACGTGCCGCTATCCTGCACGGAGACTTCCACGCCCACGATTTTGTTCAGTTCAGTCACGAGCTGATCGCGCTGGTCGAGCAGATCGTTAGGCGATGCGCCCGCACCGACGCCGGTCAGACGGGAAATCTGATCGTTCAGGTTCGCAATCTGTTTGGCATAGTTGTTGATCTGAGACACGCTGGTCCCAATCGCGGTATTGACCTGCGTATCCTGGTCACGCAGATACTGATCGTTGGTTTTGAACTGATTGACCAGACCGCCCGCTTTACCCAGCACCGTCTGACGTGCTGCCGGGTCTTCCGCGTTGCTCACCAGGGTTTGCAGGCTTTTGAAGAAGTCCTGCAGGGTGGTGGAGAGCGAGTTGGTGGTATCGGAGAGCACATCGTCAATTTTTGACATCTGCTGATAGCGCGTCGTCAGACCGCTGCTCTGCGTCTGCGCGGCGCGCAGCTGGTTGGTGATGAAGGCGTCATACTCACGCTGGACACCGGAGACATAAACCCCGTTACCTACCCAGCCACCGCCAGTCAGCGTGCTGTTAGATGCACCCAGCACCGTGGTCTGGCGGGTGTAACCTGCCACGTTATAGCTTGAAATATTATTACTGACGGTATTGAGTGCCGACTGCGCGGCACTGAGGCCACTCATGGCGCTGTTAATCAAACTGGACATGGGGGTTCCTTTTATACGTTCAGACACGAGTCCTGATGAAGGTTATCGGCAACCTCCACCGGGACTTGAGAACTTTCAGAACAGATTTTCAATATCTGTGCTATAGGCTTTGCTGACCTTCTCGCCCATGGATTTCAGCTGCTGGATCATGCTGGTGAGCTTGCGCGCATAGTTCGGGTCAGTCGCGTAGCCCGCGTTTTGTAAGGCCTGAGCGCCCTGCTCCGCCGTCGCCGCCTGCGTAACGGCGGTATAACGCGGATTGCGGCTCAGCAGGCCAACGTAGTCGGACAATGCTTCCAGATAGGAGCTGTAGACGCGGAATTTTGCTTTGACCTTCACCGCCGCACCGTTCTCGTATTCGGTGGTCGTGATCTCCGTTGTTGGCCCCTTCCAGCTGGAGGTGGCCTTCACGCCGAAGATGTTGAAGCTCGGATCGCCGTTTTCCTTGCGGATCTGACGCTGGCCCCAGCCCGACTCCAGCGCGGCCTGTGCCAGAATCAGGTGATGCGGCACGCCGCTCTGTTCGCTGGCAAGGCGCGCGGGCAGAGAAAGCTGCGCCAGGAAGTCTTTGCTGTCACCGGAGAGCGGCTCATCGCCGCTGCCCGTGGCTTTTGGCATCGCTTTACGCACCATTTGCGTCAGAGCCTGGTTCTGATAACTGGTCACCGTTTCCAGGTCGAACTTCATCGGCACCTGCTGCGTCTGATCCTGAGGCTGAATGCCCTGCGCGGCTTCGGTCTGTTTCACAATCATGTCAGCCAGACCGAGGCCTTTACCGGCGGTCATCTGCTGCGCAATCTGCTGGTCATACATGCTGGTGTAGAGACGCGTTGAATCACTGCTGAACATCCCGTCTTTCGGCAGGGTTTCACGCATGCTTTTCAGCATCATCTGTACAAACATCCCTTCCACCTGGCGGGCGACCGGGCGGATGTTCGCCGCCGGGTCTTTGCCTGCTTTGGTTTTCAGTTCGTTGAGCGACTGGGCGTCCCAGGCTGCACTGGTCAACAGTTTGCTATCGGTCAGCATTAGATGATTTCCAGTTTGGCGCGCAGGCAGCCCGCGCTTTGCATGGATTGCAGAATGGACATCAGATCCATCGGCGTTGCGCCCAGGGCGTTCAGGGCGCGCACCACGCTGTTCAGGTTGGCGCTGGAGCGAACGCTCTGCAGCGACCCGCCGCTCTGACGCATATCAATCTGCGTTTGCGGCGTCACCACCGTCTGACCGCCACCAAATGGCGTATTCGGCTGGCTCACGTTCGCGGAACGGTTTACCGTCACGGAAAGGTTACCCTGCGCCACGGCACAGCTGTCCAGCGACACTTCCCGGTTCATCACCACCGAGCCGGTACGGGAGTTGATGATCACTTTCGCATCCTGGACCGGAACGTTCACTTCCATATTCTGGATATCCGCCAGCATGCGCACCTGGTTGCTGCTGCCGGTGGAGGTGCGGATCTGCACGGTGCGCGCGTCGAGTGCCGTTGCATTACCGTAGCCGCGGCTGCGGTTGATGGTATCGGCAATTTGCTGCGCCATGGTGAAGTCTTCATTATTAAGCTGCAGGTTGATGGTGTTGCCCGCGCCAAACTGGGTCGGCAGTTCACGCTCAATGATCGCACCGTTGGTGATACGTCCACCGTTCAGCTGGTTCACCTGCACGCTGCTTCCGCCTGCGGATGCCCCCGCACCGCCAACCAGAATGTTCCCCTGCGCCAGCGCATAGACCTGGCTGTCAACGCCTTTCAGCGGAGTCATCAGCAGCGTACCGCCGCGCAGGCTTTTGGCGTTACCCATTGAGGAGACCACCACATCAATGGTCTGCCCCTGACGCGCAAACGCCGGGTAGGACGCAGTGACCATTACCGCGGCCACGTTTTTCAGCTGCATGTTGGTTCCCGCCGGCACGGTAATGCCGAGCTGGGAAAGCATGTTGTTCAGGCTTTGGGTGGTGAACGGCGTCTGGGTCGTCTGGTCACCGGTACCATCCAGACCGACCACCAGGCCATAGCCAATCAGGGAGTTTTCACGAACGCCCTGAACGCTGGTGAGGTCGCGAATACGGTCAGCCTGGGCAAATGTTGCCACCAGCGCGAGCGCCACGGCGAAGATCGATTTAAACATGGGTCACCTCGCTTACATCGGCGATAAATTAAGGAAGAAGCGCTGCAGCCAACCCATATTTTGCGCTTCATTGATATAGCCGTTACCGACGTACTCAATGCGCGCATCCGCCACCTGGGTGGACGGAACGGTGTTGGTGCCGCTGATGGTGCGAGGGTTAACCACGCCCGAGAAGCGAATGAATTCAGTGCCCTGGTTGATGGCGATCTGTTTTTCACCCACAACGTGCAAGTTGCCGTTAACCAGTACCTGGTCAACCGTGACCGTCAGCGTACCGCTGAAGGTGTTGCTGGCGTTCGCGCCGCCTTTGCCGTTAAAGGTATTGCCGCCGGACGCGTTCACATCAGCACGCGCGTTGCCGAACAGCCCTTCGAGATAGCGTGGCACGGTATCGAAGCCAAAATTGGTTTTGCCATCGCGGCTGGCGTTCGCCGACGAGCTCTTGCTCGCGCTGACGTTTTCCTGCAGCACAATGGTCAATGTATCGCCGACGTTACGCGGGCGGCGATCTTCAAACAGCGGCTGATAGCCGTAATTAATCGGCTGCGCGGTCTGGAAAATGGAGCCGTTTACCACTGGCGCGGGGCCAGGAACGGGTTGGGCAGTCGTCGCACCCTGGACCAATGGTTTAGACGGGATCAAAGCACACCCGCTGAGGGTGACAGCCAGAACAGTCAGTATCGGATAACGAAACGCCGCGTTTTTTTGCATTGCCTTCATCTTCGAAAACAGGGAGCCGGTGCGGCGTTTACCGCACCGGGCTACACCTTAGAGTTGCGTCAGTTTCTGCAGCATCTGGTCGGTCGTCGACACTGCTTTACTGTTAATTTCATACGCGCGCTGGACCTGGATCATATTCACCAGCTCTTCCGCCACGTTCACGTTGGACGTTTCAACATAACCCTGGTACAGCAGACCCGCGCCGTTCAGGCCCGGGGTGCTCTCATTCGGCGTACCGGAGGATTGCGTTTCGGTGTAGAGGTTCTCACCAATGCTTTCCAGACCGGTATCGTTCATGAAGGTGGTCAGGTTGAGCTGCCCGACCTGAACCGGCGCGGCCTGTCCCTGCTGGGTCACGCTGACCACACCGTCACGTCCGATGGTGATGCTCAGGGCATTCGCCGGGATAGTAATCGCAGGCTGAACCTGGAAACCACCCGCCGTCACCAGCTGGCCGTTCTGATCGACCTGGAACGAACCGTCGCGGGTATAGGCAGAGGTCCCGTCAGGCAGTTGCACCTGGAAGAAGCCCTGGCCTTTGATTGCCACGTCTTTACTGTTGTTGGTCTGAGACAGGTTGCCCTGGCTGTGCAGACGCTCGGTGGCCACCGGACGAACACCGGTACCGATCTGCAGGCCCGACGGCAGCGTCGTCTGTTCAGAAGACTGCGCGCCCGGCTGACGGATAGTTTGATAAAGCAAATCTTCGAAAACGGCACGCTGACGCTTGAAACCATTGGTGCTCACGTTTGCCAGGTTGTTGGCAATCACGTCCATATTGGTTTGCTGGGCGTCCAGGCCAGTTTTCGCGATCCATAAAGAACTGATCATAAGGAGTCCTGTTAACTCATAGCCAGAAGTTGGTTAGCCTTGCCCGCGTTTTCATCCACGCTGCTGATGATCTTCATCTGCATTTCAAAACGACGGGCGCTGGCAATCATGTCGGTCATGGCTTCGACCGGCTTGACGTTGCTGCCTTCCAGAACGCCGGACATCACGCGGATGCTCGGATCGGCCTGTAACGTGGCGCCACGCGTCGCCTGCGCCGCCTGGGTCAGACGGAACATGCCGTCGTCGCCGCGCTGCACGTCTTTGGCTTCCGCTTTCACCAGCTTCAGACGTCCGACGGGCGCAACGGTATTGGCCGGGTCGCCCGGGTTCAGCGCCGAAATGGTACCGTCCGCGGCGATAGTCAGCTCAGAGCCTTCCGGCACGGTCAGCGGACCCGCTTCCCCCATTACCGGATGACCCTGAATCGTCAGCTGGCCCGTCGCGCTCACCTGGATATTGCCGTTACGGGTATAGCCTTCGCTGCCGTCGGCCGTTTGCACCGCCAGCCAGCCGTCCTGCTGCAGGGCAACGTCCAGCGGGCGCGAGGTGTAGTCCATCTGCCCAGGCGTCATATCTGCGCCAGGGGTTGATGCCGTCACCAGCGTACGGGTCGGCAGGGACAGCCCTTCAACCGGCACCGCGCGCAGCGCATTAAGCTGCGCGCGAAAGCCCGGCGTAGAGGCGTTTGCCAGGTTGCTGGCGGTAACGGCCTGCTGATTGAGCGTCTGACTTGCCGCGCCCATCGCGGTATATATTGCGTGATCCATTGCGCTTTCCTGTTAGCCGCTTAACGCAGGTTAACCAGCGTGTTGAGGATCTGGTCCTGGGTTTTGATGGTCTGCGCGTTCGACTGATAGTTACGCTGCGCGACGATCATGTTCACCAGTTCTTTACTCATATCCACGTTGGAAGCTTCCAGCGCGCCGTTAGTCAGCTTGCCGAAGTTACCGGTGCCTGCGGTACCCAGCAGCGCCACGCCGGAGGACTGAGTGGCAGACCAGACGTTGTCGCCTTCAGATTTCAGGCCTTCGTTGTTCGCGAAGTTTGCCAACACGATCTGGCCCAGAACCTGAGACTGTTCGTTAGAGTAGCTTCCCACCACGGTGCCATCGTCGTTGATCTGGTAGCTCACCAGGTCGCCAGGCTTGTAGCCGTTCTGATTGGTTGCCACAACGCTGTTTGCACCGGTGTTCTGCTGCATGGAGTTCTGGAAGCTCAGGGAGAAGGTCGCCGCCGTCGCACCGCTGACAGAACCCGTGGTGATGTTAATGGCCGGCGTGGCGTTTGGCGTTGCGCTCAGTACACCCGCAGCGTCGTAGTTGTAGACACCCGCCAGGTTACCGTTCGCATCAAAGTTCATCTGCGCCGCTTTCGCTGCAGTAGAACCCGCAACGCTGCCGTCCTGAGTGTAAAGATCCCATTTATTGTTGGCCGTCTTCACGTAGTAGACGTACATGTTGTGGGCGTTACCCTGGCTGTCGAATACGGTCACGGTCCCTTTTTTGTTATAGGTATCCGGGTTGGTCGCATCGAACGGGGCAGTTTGAACAGGATCGGTTGAGTTCAGGTTGATCTGCTGCGTCGCGGTGGTGGTTGATTTCGCCGCCATCAGGGTATTCGGGATAGTAATCGCCTGAGGGTTCGCACCGGTCTGAACGGTTGGAGGCGTTCCAGCTACCGGGTAGCCCGTCAGCTGCATGCCCTGCATGTTAATCAGCGTACGGTTTTCGTCCAGCTTGAACTGGCCGTTACGGCTGTAGAACACAGAACCGTTGGAATCGACCATACGGAAGAAACCGTTCTGGCTGATAGCAACGTCCAGACCACGACCGGTGTTGGTGGTGGTACCGTCGGTAAAGTCCTGAGTGATGCCCGCAACTTTCACGCCCAGGCCGACTTTGGAACCGGCAAACATGTCCGCAAATGAAGCAGAACCGGATTTAAAACCATAGGTCGCGGAGTTGGCGATGTTGTTGCCAATGACGTCCAGGTTGGTGGCCGCAGCATTCAGGCCGCTGACCGCTTGAGAAAAGGCCATGACTTACTCCTGATAAGTGTTAAGGCTTAGATAATCTGCCGAACTTCGTCGAGTGTGGTGGAACCAGAGGTTCCCAAATCCAGTTTGTTGCCGTCGCTTCCTTTAATCACGCCCTGGACCAGCGCGAACTGCAGCGGCTGCGCCACCAGCTGGGTCGTCCCGTTGCTGGCGCTGATCGCTACTTTGTAAGAACCGTTTGGTGCTTTAGTGCCGTCGGTCAGGCTGCCATCCCACGTAAAGGTGTGAACGCCCGCCTTCAGCTCACCGATATCAATGGTGCGAACCACCACGTTATTGGCATCCATGATCGTTGCAGTGACCTTCTCAGCCGCCTGCTGGAGCTCAACGCCAAACGGCGTGGTGGTCGTTGTGCTGTTGCCTTCAGTGGTGCTGGTGCCCGCCAGAATCGTGGTTCCCGGGATCATCACCCCGTGGCCAATCAGGCTTGCCGCCTGCAGAGACTGGGCACTGTTGATCTGCCCGGAGACGGAGCCGAGGGTGGTGTTGAGTTTCTCAATGCCGCTCACGGTGCTGATCTGCGCAAGCTGCGTGGTCAGTTCGTTGTTCTGCATTGGGTTGGTGGGATCCTGGTTCTTAAGCTGCGCCACCAGCAGCGTCAGAAAGCTGCCCTGAAGATCGGAGGCATTGCTCCCGGTGAGGGAGTTAGAACCCGTCGTACTCTTCGTGTTATTAACACCCGAGTTCGTAGGATCATTCACATTTACGGCGATGGACATGCATGTCTCCTTTACTGGCCGAGAGTGAGCGTTTTGAGCATCATGCTCTTCACGGTATTCAGCACTTCAACGTTGGCCTGGTAGCTGCGGGAAGCCGACATGGAGTTCACCATCTCACCCACCACATCCACGTTTGGCATTTTCACGTATCCGCTGGCATCCGCGAGCGGGTTACCCGGCTCATACACCAGTCTGTCCGGCGCCTGGCTCTCTACCACATCAGACACCTTCACGCCGCCCGTCGCCGCGCCCGGCGCAGCATCGACCTGAAAGACAACCTGTTTGGCGCGATAAGGCTGGCCGTCTGGTCCGGTTACGCTGTCGGCGTTCGCCAGGTTACTGGCAGCCACGTTCAGGCGTTTGGACTGCGCGGTTAACGCCGAACCGGCAATATCAAAAATATTCAACAAGGCCATCTATCAGTTCCCCCCCTGCAGGACGTTCATCATGCCTTTGATTTGTCCGCCGAGTACGGTCAGGCCCGTCTGGTATTTCAGACTGTTATCGGCAAACTGGGTACGCTCCCGGTCCATATCCACGGTGTTACCGTCGAGTGAGGGCTGATCGGGAATGCGGTAAAGTAAATCGGTCGCTGGCGCGGTCATCGCCTGAGCAGGAATATGGCGAGAGGATGTCATGGCAAGTGCAACACCCGTTCCTTCGGCACGTCCACGCTCCATCACCTTTTTGAGTTCACTGGAAAAATCAATATCGCGCGCCTGAAACCCTGGGGTATCGGCGTTAGCGATGTTGGCGGCTAAAATCTCCTGCCGCTGGGCGCGTAAATTGAGCGCTTCCTGCTGAAAACGTAACGCGGCGTCGAGTTTATCGAGCATGTCTCCTCCGCTGATGGCAAAATTTCAGTTCACAGCTTAAATCTCACCCGGTCTCCCCTATCGACGGAATAAGCGCAAAATGCGTCGCTATTTATTGCGTTGATGCAAAACCACTGCAGGTAGAATTCATTCAACTCTGGAAACGGTGGAACTTGCGATGCAAACGTTAAAACGTGGCCTGGTGGCAACTTTCTTGCTGTTTAGCCCTCTGGTGCAGGCTGAAGGCTTACAGGATCGGCTGACGGCTTTTTTTGCTGAAAAGCTGGCGGGCTTTAGCGATGAGGTTAACGTTACCGTGCGCACCCCACCGAATCTGTACCCGACCTGTGACCAACCGTCATTCAGCGTGACGGGAACCACCCGGCTGTGGGGAAATGTGAACGTGCTGGCACGCTGCGCGAACGAAAAACGCTATTTACAGGTTGCAGTTCAGGCGACGGGCAATTATGTTGTCGCCGCCGTGCCCATTGCGCGCGGCAGCGTGCTGCAGACGAACAGCGTGACGTTAAAGCGCGGCCGTCTGGACCAGCTGCCTCCACGCACCATGCTGGAAATGAACCAGGCACAGGACGCCGTCAGCCTGCGCGATGTCGCACCCGGCCAGCCGATACAGCTCTCAATGCTGCGTCAGTCATGGCGGGTAAAAGCAGGTCAACAGGTGATGGTGGTGGCCAACGGAGATGGCTTTAGCATCAACAGTGAAGGGAAAGCGTTAAACAATGCCGCGGTGGCGCAAAACGCCCGCGTCAGAATGTCCTCAGGCCAGGTGGTGAGCGGAACCGTCGATTCTGATGGGAATATTCTGATTAACCTATAATCTTTTTAAAGATTTCGCGGCGCGTGCCGATAAATATTCCACTAATGATGATGTCAGGCGCAAACGCCGCGAACCCTCGATGAGGACAACACTATGAGCATTGATCGTACATCAGCCCTGAAGCCGGTAAGCGCTGTACAACCTCGCGAAACGAATGACGCTCCTGCGCAGAAAACGCGTCTGGAAAAACCGTCAACGTCCAACAGCACCAGCGTGACCCTGAGCGACGCACAGGCAAAACTGATGCAGCCAGGCAGCAACGATATCAATATGGAACGTGTTGAAGCGCTGAAAACGGCTATTCGTAACGGTGAGCTGAAAATGGACACCAGCAAAATCGCTGACGCCCTGATTCAGGAAGCACAGAGTTTCTTACAGAGTAACTAACCGTATGAGTCGACTGTCAGAAATACTGGATCAAATGACGGTTGTTCTTAACGACCTGAAAACGGTAATGGACGCTGAACAGCAGCATCTCTCTTCCGGTCACATCAACGGCAGCGCGCTGCAGCGTATTACTGAAGATAAGAGTTCGCTACTGGCGACGCTGGATTATCTGGAGCAGCAGCGCCGCGCTGAGCAGGATCCTAAGCGTAGCGCCAATGACGATATTATTGAGCGCTGGCAAACCATTACCGAAAAAACCCAGCACCTGCGCGACCTTAACCAGCACAACGGCTGGCTACTGGAAGGTCAGATTGAACGTAATCAGCAGGCGCTTGAGGTATTGAAACCGCATAAAGAAACCGGACTGTACGGTGCGGATGGTCAAACAGCGACTGCACGTATTGCGGGAGTTAAAAAGATTTCGATTTGACGCCTGTGCGACAAATCATGCAGCGGGGAGCACCATAAGGTGAACTCCCCTTTTGGCGTTTATGCCGTACGGCGGGCAAACTCTTTCACTTTGAATCCCAACACCGCGAGCGTGGCAAAGTAAGCCACCACCCCGACGCCTACCACGGCCATCAGCCGCATCAGACGATAAGGCATGGTGCCGACGGACCACTCCGGCATCACGTACATCATGCCGAGCAGCGCGGCTGACATCACCAGTACCGCAACGATCAGACGTGCCAGGAAACTTCCCCACCCCGGCTGCGGCGTGAAAATATCCTGCTTGCGCAGCTGCCAGTACAACAGCCCGGCATTCAGACAGGCCGCCAGACCAATAGACAGCGACAGGCCGGCATGCTTCAGCGGACCAATAAACGCCAGGTTCATCAGCTGGGTCATAATCAGCGTCACGATGGCAATTTTCACCGGCGTTTTGATGTCCTGACGCGAGTAGAACCCGGGCGCCAGCACCTTGACGACGATCAGCCCCATCAAGCCGACCGAGTAGGCAATCAGCGCGCGCTGGGTCATGGCGGCATCAAAGGCGGTGAATTTCCCGTACTGAAAGAGCGACACCGTCAGCGGTTTGGCCAGAATACCCAGCGCTACCGCGCTTGGCAGGGCCAGCAGGAAGCAGAGACGTAAACCCCAGTCCATCAGGCGGCAATATTCATCATGGTTTCCGCTGGCAAAACTTTTCGACAGCGACGGCAGCAGGATGGTCCCCAGCGCCACACCCAGCACCCCGGACGGGAACTCCATCAGACGGTCGGCGTAGTACATCCAGGATACCGAGCCGGACACGAGGAAAGAGGCAAAGATGGTGTTGATGATAAGCGAGATCTGGCTGACGGAGACGCCGAGAATGGCGGGCCCCATCTGCTTGATCACGCGCATCGCCCCGGCATCTTTAAGATTGATGCGCGGCAGCACCAGCATGCCGATTTTTTTCAGATGCGGCAGCTGGTACGCCAGCTGCAGCACGCCGCCGACGGTAACCGCCCAGGCCAGCGCCAGCACCGGCGGGTTGAAGTGCGGCGCGGCGAACAGGGCAAAACCGATCATGCTGACGTTGAGAAACGTTGGCGCAAACGCCGGGACAGAGAAGCGGTTCCAGGTGTTCAGGATCGCCCCCACCAGCGAGGCCAGCGAGATGAGCAGAATATAGGGGAAAGTAATGCGCAGCAGCTGCGAGGTCAGCGCAAATTTGTCAGCCGTATCGGCAAAACCGGGCGCGGTCACCATAATCACCCACGGCGCGGCCAGCATCCCGAGAACGGTCACCACCGCCAAAGCCAGCGTCAGCAGCCCGGAGACATAAGAAACAAAGACGCGCGTCGCGTCTTCACCCTGCTTGCTTTTATATTCCGCGAGTATAGGCACGAATGCCTGGGAAAACGCCCCTTCAGCAAAAATACGACGCAGCAGGTTCGGCAATTTGAACGCGACGAAAAAGGCGTCCGTGGCCATCCCTGCACCAAATACCCTTGCCACAATGGCGTCGCGCGCAAAACCCAGCACGCGGGAAAACATGGTCATCGAGCTGACGGCCGCCAGCGATTTTAATAAGTTCATTAACGTGAATTTCCAGAACCATACGGATTTGTAGACCGGGTTAGCGTAAGCGCCACCCGGCAAAGCCAACAAGCGGCGCTTAGTCTAACCGGATTTCAACGAATTACTATCCGCAGATGTTACAGCGAGTTATTCGCTCATGGCATCGCGCCAGAGCCTTTCCACAATGCGCTGCGCCATAATGGCCTGCTCGCCGGACGTTTCAGGAACCGTCTGATTTTGCACGCAGGTGATAAAGTGACGGGCGCATCCTGCGAAACCGCGCTGCTCGAGGGTGCTCTGCCAGCCTGGCGCCGGGAGCGTCACCACGCCGTTGCCCTTCTCTTCCCGCCACTCGCGCATGTCCGTAATGTCGTACAGCGCGCCCTCGGTCACCGCCTGCACGGATTCACGCTGACTTCCCGCACGACGGTGCATGCTGGTGGTAATCTGAAGATGCTCAACGGCAAAGTGGTGCTCCGCGTAGACCATCTGCCCCTGGTCATTCGTTAACAGGGTACCGCTCTTCAGCTGCGCATGGCCGTTGCTCAGCCACAGCGCCGTATCCACAACGTGCAGATAATCATCCAGAAGGGTGAAGCGCAGATCGTTTGGCCCAATGCTGTCGGTGCGGTGCTTATCCATCCGCAGCGAGGCGAGCGTGTCCGACTGCGCCTTCAGCTGCTGGTAAAGCGGCGCAAAGCGGCGGTTGAAACCCACCATCAGCGTCAGTTTTTTGCGCGCGGCCAGCTCAATCAGCCGTTCGGCATCCTGAACATTTTCCGCCAGCGGCTTATCCACGCAGACGTGAACCCCCGCATTGAGCAGCTCGCTTACCACCTGATAGTGGGTTGCCGTTGAGGTATGCACAAAGACCGCATCACACTCGCGGGCCAGATCCTGCAGGGAGGCAGCATACGGAATGCGCCAGGTTTCGCAGATACGTTCTGCCTTTTCTCGAGTGGGTGACCATGCCCCTTGCAGGGTCCAGTCCGTTGCTGCACCTAAAACAGGCAGCCAGGCTTTTTGCGCGATGCCGCCGAGCCCCACCACGCCTACGCGTAATTTTTTCACCGTCAGTCTCCCAGATGTGCCAGCAACGCATCCAGGCGCTGTTTCAGCCCGGCGACCTCGTCTTCCAGCGCTTCTACGCGCGCGGCAAGAGTGTCATTACTTGCTGAGGATCCCGCGTCGCTCTCCACGGTAGCGGTAGCGACATCGACGTCGCCGCTGAACAGATGCATATAGCGGCTTTCACGTTTGCCCGGCTCGCGCGCCAGTCGCACCACGTATGGGCCGTCTTCACGTGAGGCCAGCCCTTCCAGGGTCTGCTCAACTTCCTGCATATCGCTGAACTCATGCATACGGGAAGCGCGCGTGCGCAGCTCTCCCGGCGTCTGCGCCCCGCGCAGCAACAGC
>Ga0209935_1000342_pt1 | contig 131609 bp, 107 predicted proteins | sample ThiBio_1000_plan_2_FD_183958 | JGI IMG/M metagenome (GOLD analysis project Ga0209935, IMG submission 183958) | Wastewater bioreactor microbial communities from Cape Town, South Africa - Thiocy_cont_1000_plan (SPAdes) | ecosystem: Engineered > Bioreactor > Thiocyanate-remediating >... | reverse complement strand
AGGCGATAAGGAGAATGCCCGCCGTCGGGAGCCGACCAGCCAGCCTCCCCGCCAGCGCCGTGCCGAGCATCATTCCGGCTGTGATCGGCCCGAAGAGCCAGAAAAACTCCGTTTCCTGCCGCTTCAGGATGCCGAAGATAAACGCCGGGGCGGAAACGATGTAGACGAACACAGCCGAGAAATTCAGCGTGAGCGCCACCGCCAGCAGAACGAACCGGCCCGAGCTGAGGGCACTCCAGTACCCTTGCAGGAGCGTCACGGGATGCATGCGATGCCTCCTTTCCATCGGCAGGGTCTCGGGCAGCCCTTTCCAGCAGGCCAGCCATACCAGCGCCGAAAAGACCACCAGGAAGCCAAAGACCGCACGCCACCCGATGGCCACCTGCAGCCACCCGCCGACGATCGGCCCGAGAGCGGGGGCGATCGCGAAGACGACCGCGATCTGGCTCATCAGACGCTGGGCCTCCACCCCGTCGAAGAGGTCGCGAACCATCGCCCGACCGATGATCATGCCGCCGCCTGCGCTCAGCCCCTGGATCACACGGAAGGAGATCAGCGACTCGATGCTCCACGCAAACATGCATCCGATCGAGGCCAGCACGAAAATCGCCACCATGAGCAGGGTGACACGGCGGCGGCCGAAACTGTCCGACAGTGCGCCGTGAAACAACGTCATCGCCCCGAAAGGCAGGAGATACGCGGTGATCGTCTGCTGCACCAGCAGAGGGGAGGCGGAGAAATGCCCGGCGATGTCGCGGAACGACGGCAGATAGGCGTCGATCGAGAACGGCCCCAAGGCCGAGAGCGACGCCAAAAGGAACGGCATTCCTCGGTGATGCCCCGCCAGATGCCTCATCTCAGCTTTTCAGAAACACGCCGATGCTAACCGCCCGGACACAAACGCCGGACGTACGCAGCTTCGCTTTTGACCTGATCGACAGTCTTCGCGAGATCAAAACCTTCCACTCCGCAAATGCCGACAGGCACGAACTCCAGGGTGGACTCCACGCCCTCGGCGATCTCCCGGAGGATCTCCGGCCACGGCACGATCCCCTCCTCCATCCCGGCAAAGCTCGCGTCGGGATTCCGATTCTGAAGGTGGATATGCCGGATGTAGGGCTTCTCCAGCTGGAACTGCTCGCGAATCAGGTCGACATCCTTGAAATAGGTTGGCTGAAACAGGAGCCCGACTCGCGGATTGCCGAGGTACCGGACCAGCTGGACCAGGACCTGCGGATCATCGGCCACCGAGCCATCATGGGTCTCCAGCAGGATATCCGTACCCGGGATGCGCGCGGCCACCCTCTGAATCCTCTCCCGCAGGATGCGAATCCCTTCGGCGTCGCCGGGTTTCATTCCCGCTCCAGGAAACAGACGGACCTTCTGGAAGCCGTAAAATGCAATCCTCTCCGCGATCTGGTCCGCCAGCGCATCGACCTGGGCATCCGAGGTCACGGCAGGATTCATGTTCAGATAGGAGCTCAGGATCACCGGAGCGACTCCATTCCGGGCAAAGGCGTCGCGGATGTCCCCGGACGTCGTTTCCGAGGTCAGATGCGGTTCAAAGACCTCGACCTCCGGGAAACCTGCCTCCGCGATGACCGGCAGCAGGTCGATGAGGTTTTGAGAAACGCGCTGTGCGGTCCAGCGCGCCGGTTCCAGAGCTATGGTATGCAGGTAAATTTTCATGATGCGGCAGCCCGCTGGATGGCCATTATCCAGATTGCGCCGACGACACCAAGCCCGACGTTTTTTCTCCCTCGCTCTTACAATGGGACAAAGGCGTTTTTCCAAGCTCCTCCCGCCGGTTATACGGGTAGACGATCGGATCATTGGCAGAGTGACCAAACCCCCTGTAAATTCCGGTGATGGCTCTCCCATCCCAGTCCGCCACCCGGGTCAAACACGCCGGAGTCTTCCTTGCCACCGCACTGATGCTCGCCCCGCTAACCGATACCTGCACGGCCTCGTCTCCCGAAGGAGAAGCCTCCGATGTGGTGATCTACGGAGGCACCCCTGCCGGAGTCGCCGCCGCCGCCCAGGCGGCGCGGATGGGGAAATCCGTCACCCTGATCGAGCCCGGCGGACGCCTCGGGGGCATGACCGCGAGCGGACTCGGGTGGGTCGACGTGGGCGACCCAGGAACGATCGGCGGCCTGGCCCGCGAGTATTTCCATCAGGTCTGGCAGCACTACCAGAAAGACGACTCCTGGAAGTGGGAGGACAAACAGCCCATGGGAGGACAACATGCCGCTCTCGACTCCGGCGATGAGACGATGTGGGTGGTCGAGCCCGGCGTGGCGGAGAAGCTCTTCGACCGGATGGCGACCGATCCCAAGATCACCGTGGTGCGAGGCGAGCGCCTCAACCGGACCTCGGGCGTCGCGATGGACCGCCGGAAGATCAGCGCCATCACGATGGAATCCGGCCGCACATTCCGGGGCCGCATGTTCATCGACGCCTCCTATGAGGGCGATCTCATGGCGGCCGCCGGAGTCTCTTATATCGTCGGGCGGGAACCCAACAGCCGATACGGCGAAACCATCAATGGCGTGCGCTCCCTGCTGACTCCGCCCAAATTTCCCGAGGGCATCGATCCCTACCGCGTCAAGGGCGATCCCGCCAGCGGCCTGCTCCCGCGCGTGCAGCCCGACCACGGCCTCGCTCCCGGCGACGGAGACCGCGGCGTGCAGGCGTACAACTTCCGCATGTGTCTCACCGATGTGCCGGAAAACCGCATCCCGATCGAGAAACCCGCCGGATACGATGAGAGTCAATACGAACTCCTCTTCCGCGCCGCGGAGATCGGAACCAAGCGCTTCCTCACCCTGGATCGCATGCCAAACCGCAAAACCGACTCGAACAATCTCGGCTACATCTCCACGGACTTCGTCGGCATGAGCGCCGACTACCCGGAGGCGGACTACGCGACCCGCGAGAAAATCGTCAAGGCGCACGAGCAGTACCAGCGAGGCTTCCTTTGGACGCTCCAGCATCATCCCCGCGTGCCGGAGGAGATTCGGAATTTCTACGCTCCCTGGGGACTGGCGAAGGATGAGTTCTCCCGCACAGGGAACTGGCCTCACCAGCTCTATATCCGCGAGGCCCGCCGCATGGTCTCCGACTACGTCGTCACGGAAAACACCGCCCTCGGCAAAGACCCGGTCGTCGACCCGATCGGCCTCGGCTCCTACGCGATGGACTCGCACGCCATCCGCCATACGATCTCGCCCAAGGGATTCGTGAAAAACGAAGGCGGCATGTTTGTGAAACTCCCCGGCCCCTACGGCATAAGCTATCGCGCCATCATCCCCCGGGAGGGCGAGTGCGAGAATCTGCTAGCACCCGTCTGCGCCTCCGCCTCCCATGCCGCCTATGGCTCGATGCGGATGGAGCCTGTCTTCATGGTGCTCGGCCAGTCCGCCGCCACCGCAGCCTGCCTCGCGATGGATCGCGGGGCGCCGCTTCAGGAATTACCTTATCCCGACCTGCGCGGCAAGCTGGTCGCAGACCGGCAGATCCTCGAATGGCCGTCACCCGGGGCGGCATCTCAAGATGCTCACTAGGAGATTCTACAGGACGAACTAAATGCCATGGGCATTTGGATTTATCCATGGCGGCGACTTGCCGATCATTCGTCGCATGAAATGGTTTGCTGCGGCCATCCTCCTGGCCTCGTTTCCCGCCTTTGCCTCAGACACTCCCCTGCCGCTGCCCAACTCCGGGTTTGAGGACGGTCTTGCCGGGTGGACGCTCGCCCCCGGCACCTCTGCGGAAGCCTCCCCGGAAGCCGCCTCGATCGGCAAGGCAGGCCTCCTCGTGAACTCTGGTCCCGGCTTCCAGATCACCAGCGCCCCCCTCCCCGTTCAGGCCGGGGAAACCTACATGGTGCAGTTTTGGAGCACCGGAGGCGGGGAAAACGGCGGCCAGGCAGCCGTGAGGATGATCTTCAAGGATGCAAAGGGAGCTGACCTCAAGCCAGCGATGGCCAAGATCCGCAAATGGCCTGCCGGCAGCACCACCTCCAGCCCCTACTGGGAAAACTCCATCCTGGCGGCGGCGGCCCCCGAAAATGCCGCCTCGCTGACCATCCAGATCGCTCCCGCTTCCAGCCGCAAGCCCGGCCTCGTCAGGATCGATGACATCAGCGTCGCCAGAATCGGCGATATCCCCGCCATGCAGCGCGACCCCGACGGCGCCGCCCCGGTGCCACCCTCCGATCCCGCCCGCATCGAGTTCCTGGAAAAGGAAATCGCGGCGAACCCCTATCGGAACAAGCCCGCGCCCAGGATCGTCATCAAGCTCGACGACTTTGGACCCCGCAATGGAACCGTGCATCCCAAGTGGATCAAGGTGGCCGGTTATGCGAAGGAGAAAAACATCCCGGTGAACTTCGGCATCGTCGCAAAAGGCCTGGAGGAGAATGCTCCCGCCTTCTTTCAGTGGACGAAGGAACATCACGACTCCGGCGACATTGAGTTCTGGAATCACGGCTACGACCATGCCGAGGGGCCAAATGCCCAAGGCAAGAAGGTCCAGGAGTTCAATGGCACCGGCTTTGACCATCAGAAGACCCATATGGCCGACGCCAACCGCCTGGCGCGCGAGAAACTCGGCTTCCCCTTTACGGCGTTCGGCGCTCCTTTCAATGCCACCGACGAGGATACCGTAAAAGTCCTGGAGGAAACCCCGGACATCAGGGTCTGGATGTATGGAAATCACAACCATCCCGCCGGAAAGACCGTGCTCGACCGCTGCTATGCCGTGACCATCGAGAGCCCCACCTTCATCCCGAACTACGCCGATTTCCTCGAGGGATACGCCCACAACCGCGGGGCGGAGTACTTCGTCATGCAGGGCCATCCCACGCATTGGAACGACGACCGCTGGGATCAGTTCACAAGGATCGTCGAGTTCCTCATCGGACAGAAGGCAGTCTTCGTGAAAGCCTCCGACCTGGGCAAGCCGTAATCCGGCTTTTGCATTCGGTCAGGCGCAACGCGGATATCTACAAGAAGAATCCCGCAAAATTTGCGCACAGCCATCCTCGCAGATAGAGATAAATCCATAATGTCACTCCCCACCCCCGCCTTCTTTCGCCGGGCAGCCCGCCTTCTCCGGGTAGCCGCCATCCTGCCGATTCTCGGAGTTTCCTCGCACCTCGCGTCCCTCAGGGCGGCGGAACCCGACTCGCCGGAATCAGACAATACCCCGGCGGAAGCCGAGTCGGCGGCGAAGTCTGCCAACGCCCCGGCGGTCAGGCCCGGCTTCACGCCGCGACCGATCAAGCTGCCCGCCATCCCGGAGAAATTCACCCATCCCGGAATCCTGAACACCCGGGCGGAGCTGGATTTTGTCAAAGGCAAGATCGCAGCCGGAGAGGAGCCGTGGAAAAGCGCCTTCGAGCAGATGAAAGGCTCCTTCTGGGCGGCGCTCGACTACAAGCCCAATACGCCGCGTGCAACGATTCGCTCGGGCATCAATGGCTCGGGCGCCTCGGATGGCGGCGTGGGAGCGGCCTCCATGGACGCCAAGGCAGCCTACACCCAGGCGCTCATGTGGGTCTTTACAGGCAACGAACAGTATGCCCGCAACGCCGTCGCGATCCTGAACGCCTGGAGCATCCTGCGGGAGAACCTCGGCGGCAACTGGTACTTGCAGGCGGCCTGGCTGGCCGGCACCTTTGCGGAAGCGGCCGAGATCATGCGCTACACGTGGGACGGCTGGAAGCCGGACGAGATCGCGCGTTTTTCGGAAATGCTGGAGGAAGCCTTTCTGCCAATCTTCCACAATCGCATGGCGTTCGGGAACCGGTACTTCTCCGTCTGCCAGGCCATGATGGCCATCGGGGTCTTTAACAACGACAAGGCGGCCTTCGCCGAGGGCCTTCACCGCTGGATCAGCTACGTGCCATGCTGGATCTACCTGACGGAGGATGGCCCGGAGCCGATCCGGCCCGATTTCTGGCTCACCAAGCCGAGCAATGACGAACTCGCCGCTCTTTCTCCCGGAAAAAAGTGGATGTTCCGCGACCAGGACATTCTCGCCTTGATGAAGACGAACAAGCTCGGAGACGACTCCTCTCTCTACAAACTGGAGGAGAATTTCGGCGTGGGCCGCCGCCACTGGAACGGAGCTCCCGCCGCGGCTTTCGTCGACGGGCTGTCAGCAGAGACGTTTCGCGATCTCGGCCATTGCGACCTGGGGTTCGCCGCATTGGTGAGTTGCGCGGAGATCGCATGGCATCAGGGCATCGACCTCTACGCTCTCGAGGCGAAACGCCTCACGAAGTTTCTGGAGCTGCACTCCGGGCTGCGCATCGACGAGACCATCCCTCCCGTTTTTTTCCGGGTGAAAGGCACCCCGGTCCAGTCTTTTGTGGAAGCTGGCTACAACCACTATCACAACCGTCTCGGCATGGAGCTGCCCAAGACCAAGGCCTTTATCGACAAAGCCCTCCGCCCCTGCCTGACCAAGGAAATCAACGGACGCTCATGGTCCTGGGTTCCAGTGGAGCCCGGCATCCGCGCCGAGAATGTCGTGTGGCCGACCGGCTGCAACGTCGCCTGGGAAACCTTGACCCACTCCAATACCGGGCAGACAAGGTAACCCGGCATCCCTGCCGCCATTCAGGAAAAGCTCCAAGGCGCGCGAGTCACTTCGCGCGCCTTTTGCTTGAACGACACTCCTTCACGTGAGGCAGGCCGCCCCGCTCGGAGGGAAAACGCAGCACACTCCACCGCGACCGGCGCGGCTTGATCGAGCCTTAACCCCGGGGGAAGATCCTGCGGCGCATCATCCACAGCCCGGCCAAGCCGCCCACGCAAAGCAGACCGGCGGCAGGTTCCGGCACGGCAGAGATCACCAGGTCGTTTCCGTCGCCGCCGAGGTAGCTCAGCTTGTACTCAAAGGACCCGAGGTCATTGGTCAGGAAAAACGTATTGTCTGCGCCGAAAGCCGCGCCATTGATCGTGGCAAAGACCCCGGAAACCGCATCCAGCAGATCATTCGACACCAGGACGAAGCTCGCTCCCGGCGTAAATCCATCCGCCAGCGATAGCTCGAGGTTGGACGATGCTCCCAGCGTCAGCGCCCCGGAAAGGGAGAGCGTCGTGAACGAGCCGTCCAGGCTGTAGGCCAGCGTCGAGGAACCCTGCACATTGAGCCCGCCGGAGACGTCGGCCGAGAAGGAGGCTACGTCCTTGAGCTTTCCGCTGGAGAGCTGAAAGGTATCCACCGCGATGCTGCCATGATCCATGTTCAGGGAACCGCCGCTGACCGTCACCGTCGACGACACTCCGCTTCCTCCACTGCCCTCGGTCAGGTTCCCCTGGATGAGCAGCGTACCGCCAGAGACCGTGATATTTGCGGCGACGGTGGCAGCAGTGCCGCTCTTGCTGCCCATGGTGACATCCCCGCCGATCGACATCGAGCCCGTTTGCGAGACCGTGAGGTTTGCCGTCACCGGCACCATGCCGCTCGCGTTCTCAGCCATATTGACATTTCCATTCACCCGGAGCGACCCGCCCTCCACCCCGACAGTCGCGGTCAGGACTCCGGAGGAGGTCGGAGTGCCAGAGCCGTAAGAGGTTTTCCCCAGAGTCAGGGAATTCGCATCGACGACACCCTTGTCCATGTAAAATCCCGCCACGGTATTGCCTGCGATGTTCGTCCCGGCGTCATAGCGGGTCCCCACGATCAGCTGATCAATCATCGCATCAACGCCGCCGCCCCGGAAATCGACCGTCCCGGACTTGGCATTATTGATTCCATACTGCCCGCTGAACGCGCCCACGCTGAGATTGGCGCGCGACGCCCCTCCGCTGGCTCCCCGGATTTCCGTGGTCGCATCGGTCAATCCCCCGCGATACGTGATCGATCCGCCGCTGTAGATGACTCCGACATTGATCGTCGAAACATGAATCGTATTGGTCTTTCCCAGCTGCAGGGAACTGTAGGCGCCCCCGCCTGTGCTCGCGGTCGAACTGCCCACATTCATCGTGGTGGCGGTGATGACATTGGTGTCGGCCAGGTACAGCGAACCTGTCGCCCGGCTGTCGGCTCCGCCCACGTTCACAGTGGCGACATTGGCATTGAACGCCGCCAGACCGGACATATCCAGGAGTGCATTGTATCCGGCTGACGGTGCGCCGACGGAGATGCTGGACGAGCTCTCGTTCACCGTGAGCGTGCCCTCCCCGCGTATCGCCACGCGCGTGGACACGCCGGCCACCCCTCCCACATTGAGGATCGGGCTGGGGGCCGTGGTGGCCGAGGAGTTCAGGGTCAGCGTCACCCCGGAGTTGATCTGCGTGACCTGCCAGTAGCTTCCTGACGTGCCGGTGTTGTTATATGTCAGCGAGTTGATCGTATAGTTTTGATCGACGACATTGCCCACCGTGGTCGCGCTCGCGGTTTTTCCGTAGGTGTTGCCAAAGATCAGGTCATTTCCTTCCGGGCTTCCTGCCGGGCTCCAGTTTGCCGTACCGGACCAGAGAGAGCCTTCGGTATCCGTGCTCCATGTTTGCGTGGACTGACCGGAGGCCACAGAAGCGCACGCCAGCAGAATCAGTGTGAGGGGGCACTTGTTCATATTGAAAGTCTAGAGAGACCTCATTTCCAGCCAATATCTATCCCCAAGGAAAATAGTCCTACCTGTTGAACATTACTGTTCCCCTACGGGGAAAAAACGCTTGCGATCTGCTGGTCAAAAAATCCCACCAAAAAATCTGCAGCCAGCGATGTTCTGGGAATGATCCTCTTTCCGGCGTTTCCCCGAGTATTTTCCCTCGCATTCCTTCGGAAACCACCCGCCGCTGCGGAAGTCTGGCGTTCGGAAAATTCTACAACACGAACATCAAACGATTTGGTTTCGCCGTCTGCCGGGACTAATGATTCTCCATGCACTCCGTTTCTCCCTCCGAAACGACCCACGCCCCGTCTGCGCAGGAGCGTATAGCGAGCGAAAACGTGGAGAGCGCAGCCGTATTCATCACTTTCGCCAGCATCTAGTCGTCATACTCCAGACCCTATTCCCGAGTCATGAAGTCCCCGTCCACCCCAGCAAAGGGAGCCGCGCTCATCATCGCCCTGGCCATCATGGTGCTGGTGCTGGCTCTCGTTGTTGGATTTCTTTCCCGGGTCCAGGTCGAGCGTGGCGCGGCGAGCGGATATGCGTCCTCGATCAGTGCAAAAATGCTGGCCGAAGACGCCGTCCAGGTGGTCCAGGCCCAGATCGACGCCGCGACCAAGCAGGGAACCACGGTCGCCTGGACATCGCAGCCCGGCCTCATCCGGACGTTCGGCTCCGATGGCAAAGCTCTCAAGACTTACAAGCTCTACAGTTCGTCCGCCATGTGGGTTGAGGGAGCCCTCGTCCCCGCCGCCGAGTCGGCGAGCCTGGCCGACTGGTACAAGCACCCCGCCCTCTACACCGATCTCAACATGCCAGCCGACAGCGACTTTGACGGCAAGGTCGACAAATGGCCGATCCTCGATCCGTCCGCCATCGACGAGGTGGAGGGCTTCGCGGTGATCTCCGCCCCGACCGGGGCCTCGCAGGGCATCACCAACAAGGTGCCGATGCCCGTAAGCTGGCTCTATATCCTCCAGGACGGCCAGATGGTTGCTCCCTCGGGATCAGGCGATACCGCAACGGTGCCCGGAGCCTCCGACAACAACCGCATCGTCGGCCGGGTGGCCTTCTGGACCGATGACGACAGCTGCAAGATCAACGTCAATACGGCCTCCGAGGGGACCTACTGGGACGCGCCCAAGTTTAACACCTCGCAGGAGCGAGATCTCGCCCGGTTTCAGCCTGCGAAAAACGAGTTTCAGGCCTATCCCGGGCATCCCGCGACCACCAGCCTGTCACCGGTGTTTCCCGACCTGACGCGCGATCAGATTTTCCAGATCACTCCACGGCTGAAAAATGAAGGTTCCATGAATGGAACCGTAAAAGTGAGTGACATTGCGGCGGCGGGTCTGGACCAGGATCGCCTGTTCGCCACGGAGGATGAGTTGCTGTTCTCCAACACCTTCGCAACGGCGCGCGCTGAGAATTCCGGCCTCACACGCCCCATGCTGGAGCGTGGAAAGTTCTTTCTCACCACCTCCAGTCGGGCCCCGGAGACGAACCTCTTCAACCTTCCCCGCGTCTCCTGCTGGCCGATCCACCAGACGAACTCCTCCGACTATCGCACGCCTTTTGACCGCCTCATCGCCTTTTGTAGCACGCTCAATGGCCAGCCGTATTATTTTCAGCGGGCCAATGCCGCCAGCCCCACGGATGATTATGACAAGATCGCCCGCAACAAGATCCTCTACGCCTACCTGCAGACCCTCATGTCCCGAAAATTTCCGGGTTTTGGCAATACTCTGTCCGGAAAGTACGGCGACGACGCCGATCAGATCCTGACCGAGATCTTTGACTACATCCGCAGCACAAACCTCTATGATGGCAACCTGGCCAAGGCCAATCGTTACGCGACCGGCATCAAGGCAAGTTCGTCGGACAACAAGACCCGGCTCGATTACGGCGTCGTGGAGCCGATCCGCATTGGCGACACCAAGGGGTTTGGCCGCGAACTCAGCCTGACGGAGGCGGGGATCTGGTTTATCTGCACAGCCGACCCGGACGTGCCCGCCTCCAACAACGTCGATTCAAACGGCAACTATGTCGATTACAACAAAACGCTGCCGGGTGTGGACGATCCTCTTACCACGTGGGACGACCGGATTCTCCAAAAGGACGATCCTGTCGGCACCAAGCAGATCCGCATCGAGGCCGCCATGCTGATGGAACTCTTCACCCCGATGCAGGGCTACGCGGGTCTGCGCCCGGATATCGAAATCAAGATCGAGGGGCTGCATAACCTCACGGTCAGGGGCGATGCCGACACGTCCTCGGTCCCTCTCGGCTTCCCTCCGGAAGGCGATCAAACCGAGAACAAAGCAGGCCGGATGATCTTTGGAAAATACCCGCATGAAGTGAGCGGTTGCTTCCCTACCGGCGGCAACATGGGTCTATGGTGGACGCTCTCAGGGCGCGGGGTACGTGCGAGGAACAATGGGCGGCTGCCTCAGGATTCATTCTTCGGCGGTAGTTCAGATGGTGGAACCGGAGTCACCAAGAACCGCCAGTATCCGTTCGTCAGCGAGCCCGTCACCATCCGGGTCTCGACCAGCAATCCAAGTCTTGTCTTCAGCGGCGGGCGGCTGACGTTCAAGGTTCTCAAGCGGGCCAGCGGAGATGTCGTTCAAAAGGTGACCGCCGACCTGCCCGGGGGAACGTTTCCCGCGCCGCTCTTGCACACCGTCACCAGGCGCAATGCGGAAACCGGCGAAATCACCTACCCGGCCCAAAAGAAATGGACATTTCAGGCGGAGGGGGCCGGATTGAATGACGATGACGGCAACGGCGTCTCCGCCGGCAGGCTTGGGGGCAGTTTCGGCGGAACCGACTTCTATGTCCTGGAAAAAACATCGGATGTGGTACTATCCATCGTCCCGGTCGACAAGGAAGGCAACGGAGCCGATCTGCGCGTCCTCGTGGCGGAAAGCGAAGACATTGAAACCTCATCCGACACCCATTTCGCGCCACACCCTCTGTACCACGCTACCAGCAAGACCGTGCGTCTGGCTGATTCTTTCACCGAATACAGTAGAGGCTGGAGCGTTCATTTCATTGGCGGCACGTCCGACACCTTCGCCGGGAAGCTTGCCAACATGACCCAGAACTATGCAAACGGCAGCCATCCCGACACGCCTCTACCCGTGCCCGCCGCCCAGGCCACCGGCGACTGGGACAATGGCCTGACCAATGACTCAGATGGGCCTTACATCAACAAGCCGGATGAAGGCAATACATACATCAAGACCGGAGAAGACCGCGTCCCCTACTATACCAGCTACGGAGAAGAGGTCTTCGACGTGACCAACTTCTTCTCTCCCAACCGGATCATCCCATCAGCCGGCATGTTCGGTTCGCTGCCGACCGGGGTGAAACGGGGCCGCCACTGGGAAACCCTTCTCTTCCGCCGCCAGCCCGGCCACCCCAACTACTCCGCCTCGGCCGGCGGGTTCATCACGAACCCCGATTACCTGATCCTCGATCTCTTCTGGATGCCGGTTGTCGAGCCCTATGCCATCAGCGAGCCTCTGTCCACCGCCGGAAAGATCAACCTCAACCAGCAGATCGTCCCCTTCACCTGGGTGCAGCGCAACACCGGCCTCAATGCCGTGCTCAAGCAGGAAAAGATCGTCTCCGTGCCCAACGCCGATGCCGACAAATACAAGAGCGGGAGCACGAACTCCTACCGGCGGCCCATCAATATTTCAGAAACGCTCAAGCAGCTCGACTATCGCTTTACCAACGCCGATGGCACCGACCTCTACGCCTTCCGCACACCCGCCGAGATTTGCGACTTTCATATCATACCCGATGATGCCTCCCCCGACACCGCGACCAAACTTTCGCTCGATCAAAGCATGGCGGGGTACTGGGCCAGCCATGCCCTGACCGGCGACAACTCCCGGGAGCGAATCTATACGACGGTCTACCCGCGCCTGACCACGCGCTCGAACACCTATACCGTTCACTACCGTGCGCAATCGCTGAAGAAGCGCCCCGGGTCGAATCAGGCAACCTGGGAGGAAAACAAGGATACCGTGACCGGCGACTACCGGGGATCGACCACTCTGGAGAGATTCATCAACCCGGGCGATCCCGACATCAAGGACTACGCGACCGACCCGGCCGCCACTCCCTCGCTCGATACCTTTTACCGCTGGCGTCAGCGGGCAAATCGTCCGTTCGCCCCATAGCGCCTGACCGGGATGAATCGCCTCTCCCCATGGAGCGCAGGCTCCCAAGTGCTCCCCCTCGCCGCAGCAGTCTGCCTGCAGCTCGCTATCGCGTTTGCCGGTGATGCCGCAGGATATGATCCCAAAGCGTTCGCCGATCCACCCGCCTCATCCCGGGTGGAGACCTGGTGGCATTGGATGGATGGCAAGGTCAGCAGGGACGGCCTCGTCCGCGATCTCGACAGCATGAAGGCGCAGGGAATACAGCGCGCCACGATCACGCTGGTGGGGTTTGGCTCCGGAGACTCATCCGCCGTCGCCCTCGGCACGCCGGAATTTTCCGATCTGGTCCGGTTTACCGCCGAAGAGGCGCGCAAACGGAGCATCCAGCTCGGCCTCACCGCCGGGCCGGGATGGAGCGGCGCGGGCGGGCCATGGATACCCGTGGAGCAATCCATGAAAAGAGTCGTCTTTTCCTCGGCAACAGTCGATGGCGGCAGGGAACTCCCGGTCACACTTCCCGCCCTGCCGGCGAGTGCGGACTGGGCTCGCGACACTTTTGTCCTCGCCTGGCCGGATCACCGCCCGGTCGCACGCATGTCCCGGGTCGCCCAGGTTCTCAACGCAGGCATCGCGACATCAGCAGAAAAGCTATTTGACGCCAACCCGTCGACCACCGTTGCCTCGGCGGCGGCACGCGACGGCAAGACATGGCAGATGGCGTTCACCTTTCCCGATGCCTACCCGACGAACCGCGCCTTTCTCTATCTGGCGAGCTCGATCTGGATGAAGGGCCAGCCCTTGACCATCCGCGTGCTGGCGGACGGCAAGGTGGTGGCGGAAAAGGAAATTCATATCTCCGATCTGGCGGCGCCCCTCTCGCTGCCGTTCCCCCGCGTCGCGGCGCAAACCTACGAGGTGCAAGTCCGGCTCCCGGAAAAGAGCTCATTCCATGCGGGCCAGTTTTCTCTCCGTGAAACGGAGTTTCTCGACCACGGAGAGCTTCCGCAGTGGACTTGCGAGTTCCCCGACCAAGGCAGCCAGATTTCTGATTCCGCCGGAGCTCTGTCTATTCCGGCCGATGCCTCGCTCAAGCCCTCGCCCGGAAGTGTGGCCCCCGGCGAGGTGATCGACCTGACCGCGCTCCGCTCTGGCGACACGATCACATGGAAGGCCCCGCCCGGGCGCTGGCGGATCGTCCGCTTCGGCTACACGACGACGAACCAGAAGATCCAGCCCGCTCCGCCCGGTGGCGGGGGCTTCGAGTCCGACAAGCTGAGCGCCACGGCGACCGAGTTGCAGTACCGTTCGTATATCTCCCCGATGCTCTCGGCAGCGGCTGCGGCCAGCCGCTCCGCATTCACTCTCCTCATGGCCGACAGTTGGGAGTCCGGCATGCAGAACTGGTGCGCGGACTTTCCCGAGCAGTTCCGCCGTCGACGCGGCTACGATCTGACTCCCTGGATGCCGACGCTCGCCGGTGCGACCGTCGGCTCTCCGCAGGAGACGCTGCGCTTCTTCAATGACTTCCGCGAGACCATCTCCGATCTCGTGATCGAGAACTACTATGAAAAGCTCCGCCAGCTCGCCCATGCCGACCATCTGGCGTTTGCGGCTGAGTTTGCCTTCGCCGGTCCCCGGCTCGACGCGTTCCAGATGACACGCGCCCTGGACATTCCCATGGAGGAAATCTGGTCGGACTGGAAGGATGGGAACCCTCCGGCGATCCCCGAGGGAACCATTGTCCCCACCATCATTGCCAATGCCGCCCAGGTGGCGGGCAAACGGATATTTGGCTACGAGCTGTTTACCTCCTTGCGCGGAGACTGGCGCCGGATGCCGGGAGATTTCTCCTTCGTCGGGGATCTCGCTCTGCTCAAGGGCATGAATCAGGCCTCCCTGCACACCATGATGCATCAGCCGGACGAGCGCGCGCCGGGGCTGACCCTCCAGGGATTCGGACAGCATTTTCAGCGCCACAACACCTGGTGGACGCTGGCACGGGACTGGCTGACCGAGCTGGGCCGCAAGCAATACCTCTTTCAAAACGCCCCGGCCTTTCACGACATCCTCGTCTACTACGGAGACACCCTGCCGCGCAGTGAAATCAACCTGTCAAAGTTCGCACTCCCCGAGAACGCCCAGCCCCTCTTCATCGACCACGATGCGCTGGTCAACCGGGTGAGCGTTGATGCGGGCCGCCTCCAGCTTGATCACCGCGGGAGCTATGCCTGTCTGCTCCTTCCCGACAGCACGATGTTTTCCCGCGGCAATGCGCTCCGCGTCGAGACGCTGCGAAAGATCCGCGAACTGGTGGACGCCGGGGCGACCCTGATCGGACAGCCTCCGTTGCGAACTCCGGGCCTTCTGGATTTTCGCGAACGGGACGCGGAATTGTCCCAAATCACCGCCTCCTTGTGGGGGCCATTGTCCGGTGACAGCCTCGCGCCAAATCCCGTGGGCCGGGGGCAGGTTTTCCGTACCTTGCAGGTCGGCAAGGTGCTGGAGACGCAAGGATATCAGCCCGCGCTTCGCTCGACCGCCCCCGCAGGCATGCGCAACCTGAAATTCACCCGGCTGCTCAGCGAAGCCGGGGACGTATACTTTCTCTTCAATCCCAATGACGAGGCGGGCGCTTTTCTCTGCGATCTGGCCGCTCCCGCCGGTCGCATACCGGAACGCTGGAACCCTGCGGATGGATCGAGCGAGCCGCTCCCGGTCTACAGCCACCGGGACGGACGCACCACCGTCTCCGTGGACATCCCGGGAAAGAGCAGCGTCTTTCTCCTTCTCCAGACGATGGCACCGCCGCGATGGATCACGGCATCAGGCGAAAAGTCCGACGCAACCCCGTTTTGTCTTTCGGGGGTATCCTTTCGCGAAAGCTCGCCCGGTCACTGGCTCGCCACCTCCGAAAAAGCAACACGACTCCAGCTCAGATCGTCCGACGGCCAGGAGACCTCGTTGGCATTCGCCCAGCCGCGCATCCTCCCCTTGCAAGACCCGTGGCAGCTTCGCTTCGAGCTGCTCCCTGGCAAGCCCCAGATCACGCTCGCACAGCCCGTCTCATGGACGGATCTCCCCGAGGAGAAACTTCGCAACTACTCAGGCCTCGTCATTTACGAAACATCCGCGGACGTACCGGAGTCATTCCTCCGGGAGGCCGGGAAAGTCCTGCTTGATCTCGGCCAGGTCGGACGGGCCTGCCGCGTCGCGATCAATGGCAAGACTGCGGGAACCCTTTGGCGGGCCCCTTGGCGCCTCCCCGTGGGCAGCCTGCTTCACGCAGGCCGCAACGCTCTCACGATCGAGGTTGTAAACAGTTGGTACAATCGCCTGATGGCCGATCAGGTATTGCCGCCCGCCGAGCGAACGACATGGACGTCCTGGCCTCGGATAAAAGACTGGATCACCGAAAACGCTCCTCCGGAGAAAAGTGGATTACTCATGCCCGCCAGACTCGTGGCCTATCCCGTCACACCGGTCTCCACCTCGCCCTGATGCCATGAGCGCCAGCACCAGCCGCCATCCCCGCCCGCATACGCCCTCCCGTACCACCGCAGCGGCTCCGGGATGCGTCATTGTAGAATACTTCCTCAGGAGCCGGACGCGGATTTCCTTGCATTATTTAGCTCACTGTTGAACTTCGTACCTTATGCCTTCCTTACCCCGGGTCACGGTTCGCGACATTGCTGAAAAGGCCGGGCTGCACTTCACCACGGTAAGCCTGGCGCTGAGGCAAAGCCCGAGGCTTAAGGCATCGACCCGGGAGAAAGTGCTCAAGATCGCGGAATCCATGGGCTATCGGCCCGACCCGATGCTGGCCGCCCTGAATGCCTACCGCAAATCCTGCCGCCCCGCCCACTATCAGGCGACGATCGCCTGGATTCACAACTGGCCCAGCCCCGAGCAGCTCTACAGCAACGGAGAGTTCAGCCAATACTACGCCGGAGCGACCGAGCGGGCCCAGGAGCGGGGTTACATGGTGGAGGAGTTCTGGCTCAAGGAGCCGGGGATGAGCGTGGAAAAGCTCCATCGCATCCTGCGCGCACGCAATATCCAGGGGGCGCTGCTTGCGCCCCAGCACCTGGCCAATACCTACCTGGATCTTCGCTACGAGGAACTCTCAGCCGTGGCCTTTGGCTACACCATGCAGCCCGCTGTGCTGGACCTGGTGTCCAATCACCACGTGCACACCATGACCTTGCAGCTCAAAAAGGTGCTCGAGCTGGGCTATGGCCGCATCGGCCTCGTGATTCCCCGGGAATGGGATGACAAGGTCGAAAACGCCTGGCAAAGCAGCCTGCTGCTTCTCCATGCGCGGCGTCCGGATTTGCCGCGCATTCCCATCCTGTGGGAGGTTTGGGAGGAGGAGGAAACCCGGCACCTGAAAGCCTGGATGAAAGAATACCGGCCCGATGTGGTCATCTCCTTCCACACCACCGCGCATCGTCTGCGGTCGATCGGATACAACATTCCCCACGATATCGGGTTCGCCTGCCCGTTCCTCGACTCCAACGATCATTACCTCTCCGGCGTCCATCAAAACGGCCGCCTGATCGGGCGCAAGGCCGTCGACATGGTCGTCGACATGATCCATCGCAGGGAAACCGGCCTCCCCGAGACGCCGGTGCGCGTGCTGGTCGAGGGCGTCTGGCAGGCCGGCAAAACCCTGCAGCGGCAGGAACCTGTCAGAGCGGTCGCCGAGGGCGGAAAACCGGGCCGGGCGGCGAAGCCGAAGCCCGTTACGTCGCGCGGTCGTAAGACTCCAAAGTGACGATATGCGATGGCATTTCACCATGGAGAAACCTGTCGACATTCTCCAGGGCCTGCCGGCCGCATAGTGGATAGGTATCCGAGGTCGGGCCCGCGACATGCGGAGAGAGCAGGATGCTCGGCGTATCGAAAAGCAGCGAGTCCTGCGGCAACGGTTCGCTATGATAGACATCCAGCGCCACTCTCAGCCGCCCCGCGCCAGCCAGATCGACCAGGGCGTTTTCATCCACCACCCGGCCGCGCCCCACATTCACAAACACGGCATCGTCGGCGAGCAACTCCAGGATGTCGCGGGTGACGCTTCCCATCGTGCCTTCGTTCAGGCTCTCGCACTCGATCAAGATTTCGGTTTCCGCAAAGAGCTCTTCCAGTGAAGCACACGCCCTGACCGAGTATTCATCATAGAGGGCGCGAGGCACGCCAGCCGAGTAGGCCGACAGGTCGACCTGATGCGGTTTCAACATCATAACCAGCTCTCGCGCGATCGCCCCAAATCCATGAATGCCCACGCGAGCCCCGCGCAAGCGCCGCGTCTTCAGATTTCGCATCATCTCGAGCATGTTGCGAGGTTCCCGCATCACGGACGACCAGCCCTGTATCCCTCGCAGCGAGGCCAGCACCAGCAGCAGCGCGTGCTCAGCCACGGTATGGCTGATCAGTGCGCCCCAATTGCTGATCAGCAGGCCCTTCTCGAGGAACACGCGGGGCACGCGCGGCTTGACCGATCCCGTGATGCTGCACAGGTAGCGCAGCGAGCTGTCATCCAGCCATTCCATCGGCAGCGTGGGGCAGCTCCACGCTGTCACCAGCACCGAGGGGTCCAGGTCTCTCAGCAGCTTCAGCCACTCCTGGCGGGGGCGGAGAGAGACATCAACGATGCTCTGGCGGGCGGCCAGCTCCGGACCCGGCTTCCACCCGGGAAGAAAGAGTTCCCTCTCATAAGGGGTCAAAACGAATACCACGTGCTCGGTGGAGGACTTGTCCGCCCGACATGTTTCCGAAAGCTCCAGCGTGTTCATGTAAAGACCAGCCCTAGATTAGTTCACGCCCCGGCAGGGGTAAACGAATCGCCAAGATGCATTTGTTCTCACTGTCGAATCTTTCTCTTCTCCTCACGATCAGTTCTCGACCGGGAAGACGCAGTCCGCGCGCAGCAGATCCGCCGAGCGCGAAGTCCCGCCCACCAGCACCTGAAACCGGCCTCTTTCGACGACACGCCGCCCTTCCGCATCGACCAGCGAGAAGGCCTCAAAAGGCAGACAAAACTCTACGGGGCGGGTTTCGCCCGGTTCCAGATGCACTCTCTGGAATGCCTTCAATTCCTTGGCCACCCAGGTAACGGAGGTCACCTCGTCGGAGACATAGGCCTGCACCACTTCGGCGCCTGCCTTGCCGCCGGTATTCGTCACGTCCACGCGCACTTGCACCACGCTGTCCGGCGTCATCTGCGAATTGCTCACGCTGAGATTGGCATAGCGGAATGTCGTATAACTCAGCCCGTGGCCGAACGGAAAAAGAGGCTCCTGGCTGAGGTCGGCATACCTGTCACCATGCTGCCCTCTCACCTGGCTGTAAAACGCAGGCTGCTGGCCGACATGGCGCGGGAACGACACGCAGAGCTTGCCCGAGGGATTGACTTTTCCCCACAGGATCTCGGCCACCGCCGTACCGCCCTCCATTCCCGGATTGAAAGCCTCAACCACCGCGGCGGCTTCCCGGATTGATTCGGGCAGCACCAGGGGCTTGCTGTTGACCAGCACGACGACGAGCGGGATGCCCGTATCCCGCAACCGCTCCAACATCTCGATCTGGCCGCCCTGCAGCTCCAGCGTCGCGGTGGAGTGCCTCTCTCCGACATAACCGAGCACATCACCGACCACGACGACCGCGACATCGTTCCTCGCGGCCAGCGCCGCCGCCGCCGCGATACCGTCCCGGCCTGCATCATCAACCGCACACCCCCTCGCATACTCGATCCGGCACGTCGCCGGAGACTCCCGGCGCAGCCCATCCAGAATGGTCTGCGTACAGGATCGGGAGTGCTTCGTGGCGTCCCCGTGCAGCGGGCACCCGAGCGTCCAGTCCCCCAATTGCGCCATGTCGTCGTCGGCATTGGGCCCGATCACCGCCAGCCGCAGCACCCCGTCCTCCCGCAATGGCAGGATGCCGTCATTTTGCAGCAACACGACGGACTGGCGTGCGATCTCCAGGTTTTTCTCCCGGTGATCCCGGCACGCGATGACCTCTCGCTGCCGCGCGGCATCGGGCAGACGCGGATTTTCAAAGAGGCCCATGGAAAACTTCAGCCGCAGGATGCGCCGGCAGGCATCATCGACCTCGGCTTCGGTCAGCAGCCCTCGTCGCAGTGCATTGACCGCTCCATCGTAAAATTCAGGGGTCGACATGATCATGTCGTTGCCCGCCTTCACAGCCAGAGCCGAGGCTGTCTCGTAATCCGCGCAGGTCTTCTGCGTCGTCACCATCGCCCCGACCGTATCCCAGTCTGTCACGGTGATCCCGGTAAAGCCCCACTCCTCCTTGAGCACCTCGCGCAAAAGCCAGCGATTGGCAACGCAGGGCACACCCTCGATCGCCTGGTAACCGCTCATCATCGTCAGGCAGCCCGACCGCACCGCCTCATGAAAGGGCGGTAGAAAATACGAGCGGAGCTTGCGCCGCGACAGATCGGCCTCGGACGAGTCCCTCCCTCCCTGTGTCTCGGAATATCCCGCGAAGTGCTTGGCGTTGGCCAGCACGCTTTCGGGATCGTCCAGCCCCGCGCCATGGTAACCGCGGATCATCGCCGCGGCGAGTTCGCCATCCAGATGCGGGTCCTCGCCAAAAGTTTCCCCCACCCGGCCCCAGCGCAGATCCCGGGTCAGGCAAAGCACGGGTGAAAATGTCCAGTGAACCCCCGTGGCTGCGATCTCCCGTCCCGCCGCCCGCGCCACGCTGCCGATCAGCCCGGGATTCCATGAACATGCCATCGCCAGTTGCGAAGGAAAGATCGTCGCGTCCCGCCAGAAGGAATGCCCGTGGATGCAGTCTTCAGCGATCAGGAGCGGAATCCCCAGCCTCGTCTGCAGCGAAAGCTTCACCGCGCTCCCGGCATTTTCCAGGATGTTTAGCATCGCCCCGGGCGTCCGCTCGCGGATGGTCGCCGCGAAATCGCCCCGGCCGGACGGCATCATCATCTGCCCGATCTTTTCCTCGATGGTCATTCGGGATAGCAAATCCTCGACTCGTGATTCGATCGGGATGGAGGGATTACGATAGGGTATCAACATCGGGCAAAGCAGGTGTCAGGCACGGCCGCGCGACGTTCCGCGCAACTTCTTCCCCCAGCGTGCCAGAAAACAAAACTTCCCGGAACGGCTCAAAAATTCGCACCGTAGAATTCCCACTCCGCCTCCCCCGCCTTTCCGCGGGATGGGTAAAAAATTCTACAAAACGAACTCCGCCGTCATTGATCGCGCACGAACGGGAAGGATAATATGAAACCAACGATCAAACGGTCCGCCGAACTTCCTCCCCAAATGCACGCTCCTATTCTCCCTGCTCTTCTGGTCATGTTACCATTCGCGATACTTCACGCGGGTCAATTGACCAACCCGGGGTTCGAAACGGACTTTCAGGAATGGAAAGTACAGGAGAAGCAGCCCGTGTCTTCCCTCACACAAGCGGCTGCGCACTCGGGCAATCTTGGCCTTCATGTATCCGGCCCGGGAGCACGGCTCGAATCCGAACGGCTTGAGGTCGTCCCCGGGCAAAAGGTGACGCTGGAATTCTGGGCTCGCGCCACGAGCAACGGCCTCGGTGTCGTCATGTTGGTCCCCTACGGGGGAAACAAGCGCCCCATTCTCAATGAAAAAAACAGCCCTCCCGTGGTGATCGTCGTTAAAAAATCCCCGGAATGGACGCCCTACAAGGTGGAATTCACCTCGCCCGAGGAAGCCACCCACATCGGCATCTGGATTCGTTCGTGGTCGGGAGCCAAGGGAGAGGCTGAGTTCGATGATTTCAGCCTGAAAATCGAATAATCCCCCTTTTTCGGCCTACCGCGCGGATTCTGTATCTCTCGCATGAGCAATCCACTCCTCGGGGTCTTTTACCATTGGCTGGGCGGCCTCGCCTCAGCGAGTTTCTATATTCCATACCGGGGAGTTCGCCGCTGGTCCTGGGAGACGTACTGGCTGGTGGGCGGAGTCTTTAGCTGGATCATTGCTCCATTGGCTCTCGCCGGCCTCCTGGTGCCGCAGCTATGGCACGTCCTCGCCTCCTCGCCCCCCGGCGCGATTCTGGGCTCCTATCTTTTCGGCGTGATGTGGGGCGTTGGCGGCCTCACTTTTGGCCTGACGATGCGTTATCTGGGCATCGCGCTCGGGATGGCGGTGGCGCTGGGTTTTTGCGCCGCATTCGGCACGCTGATTCCCCCGCTCTTCGAAGGCCAGATGGGCTCGATCATCGGGTCCTCCTCGGGGCGAATGGTCATTCTCGGGGTGCTGGCCTGCCTGGTCGGCATCGGCATCAGCGGCATGGCCGGGATGTCGAAAGAGCGCGAACTTTCCGCCGAGGAAAAGGCCGCCACCGTCAAGGAATTCAACTTCGCCAAGGGCATGATCGTCGCCACCTTTTCCGGCATCATGAGCTCCTGCTTTGCCTTTGGCCTGGCCATGGGCAAGCCGATCGGAGAGATCGCCCGCGCCTCCCTGCTCCAGCATGGAGGGAGCGACCTCTGGCAAAATCTCCCCATCCTCGTCGTGGTGCTCTGGGGCGGCTTTACCACCAACTTCCTCTGGTGCCTCATCCTGAATCTCAAAAACCGCTCGGGACACGAATACCTCAACCTCCGATCCTCGGCTGTCAGCGAGGTCAGCGCGGCCGAGGGAGTCATCCTCTCCGCCGCGATCGAGGAGGAAGCCGTCTCCTCCCGCATGGCCCCGGCTCCGTCGCAGCCCGGACCGGCTCCGCTGCTCCGGAACTATCTTCTTTCCGCCGCCGCCGGTATTACCTGGTACCTGCAGTTCTTCTTCTACAGCATGGGACAGACGAAAATGGGACAGTACGAGTTCTCAAGCTGGACCCTGCACATGGCGAGCATCATCATTTTCAGCACGCTGTGGGGCATCGTCCTGCATGAGTGGCGGGGCACAAGCCGCCGCACCCATCTCCTCATCGCGCTCGGACTCCTTGCCCTTGTCGGATCGACCGTGATCGTCGGCTACGGAAATTTCCTCGGCGCAGCCTCGCCGCACTGACGCGGATCTCGCTTCCCATTTCCGGCCTGGCAAACTTCCCGCCGGTCAACTTTTCCTGATACCATGGGCGGACCCGGTGATATGCTACGGTCCTTCCGCCAGCCGCCATTCCGCAATCCGTGAATCGCTCCGCACCATCTTCCCACGACCGCAGACTTTTGCCTGCACTTACACTCGCTCTGGCCGCTCTGTACGCGATCCCCGGCCTGCTCGCGAACGAGCCTGGCATGGTGGCGCTGCCCGGCGGAGAGTTCACCATGGGCTCCGACGCTCCATACGCGCAGCCCAACGAAAAACCGGCTCACCGAGTGAAGGTCTCCCCGTTCCTGATCGACATTTATCCGGTGACGAATGCTGAGTTTGCAAAGTTCGTCAAAGCCACCGGCTACAAAACCGTGGCCGAGCGGCCGGTCGACTGGGAGGAGTTGAAAAAACAGGTCCCTCCTGGCACGCCCAAACCTCCGGAGGAAATGCTTCAGCCGGGGGCCCTGGTTTTTCAGCAGACGTCCGGCCCCGTCCCGCTGAACAACATGGCAAACTGGTGGGTGTGGACCCCGGGAGCCAGTTGGCAGCATCCCGAGGGCCCGGCCAGTTCGATCAAGGGTCGGGAAAATCATCCCGTCGTCCAGATCGCCTGGGAGGATGCCAACGCCTACGCACGATGGGCGGGGAAGCGCCTCCCGACCGAGGCCGAGTGGGAATATGCCGCTCGCGGCGGCCTCGCCGACGCACGCTACGCCTGGGGCGAAGAGGAGACCGTCGATGGCAAATACCACACGAATCGCTGGACCGGGGACTTTCCCTATCACAACACGGCAGCCGATGGTTTCACAGGAACCTCGCCCGTGGGCAGCTTCCCGGCCAATGGCTACGGACTTTTCGATATGGGGGGCAATGTCTGGAACTGGTGTTCCGACATCTATCATGGCGCGGCCTTCGCCGAGCGCTGCAACAGCAAGACCATGGTGTGCTGCGATCCGCGCGGACCGGCCACCGGAGACCCCGAGCGCTTCCTGCCGGGCGATCCCTCCCCGGCTGATGTTCCGGGCGTCGAGCGCCGGGTCATCAAGGGCGGCAGTTTTCTCTGCTCGCCCAGCTATTGCGAAAGCTACCGTCCCGCCGCCCGGCGCGGCTCGACTCCCGATACGGGCACGAGCCACATCGGTTTCCGCTGCGCGAAGTCGCTGCCTGCCGAAACGCCGTCCCCGACGCCGGGTGCCAATCCGTAGACAGCGTCTTCCTCCCCGCCCGAGCAGCAGCCCGATAGCGCGGAAGACCGCTCCCGAAATATCGTGCCGGAGCAAGGGGCTGGCCGTTCGCCAACGCCCCACCGGACCAGTCGTTACGCCGCCGAGGGAGTCACCAGACCGCGGCGCACCACGAAATCCCCAAAATGCTCGCCGGGGTTCCGATTTTTCGAAAAACCCTCAAACAGCTCATCGAGTGTGGAAACGATCCCCGTTTCATCGAGATTCTCGCGATAGACCTCGTTGAGCCGGATTCCCACGTGGTCTCCGCCGATGCAGAGATTGTAGTGCCCCGGCCCGGTGCCGACGAATCCGATCTCGGAAAGCCGGGAGCGTCCGCATCCATTCGGGCACCCGGTCATGCGGGTGATGATGTTCTCATTCTGCAAGCCGTGGCGCTCCATCAGGATGTCGATCTTGTCGATCAGCTCCGGCATGTAGCGCTGGGCCTCGGCCAGAGCCAGAGGGCAGGTGGGCAGCGCCACGCAGGCGATGCTGTTCCGGCGGAGCACGGAGCTGCGCTCCAGATGCGCCACGACCCCATGCTTCTCGAGGATCTCGTGAACCCGCTTTTTGTTTTTCGGAGTCACGGCGGCAACGATGATGCCCTGGTTGGCCGTAAACTGGATGTTGCACAACTTCGCTTCGGTCAGCTCCAGCAAGGCTGCCTTGAGCGACTGCTGGGAGTCGTCGAGAACGCGGCCGTTTTCTGCGAACGCCGTGAAGTTCCACAGTCCGCGATGATCCTTGAGCCAGCCGTAGCGATCCTCCCGGGAGGTAAACGTGAAGGGCCGGGCCGGCTCCAGCGCAAAGCCGCAGCGCCGCGCCAGCTCGGTCTTAAATTCCTCGACGCCCATGCGGTCCAGCGTGTACTTGAGCCGGGCCAGCTTGCGGTCGCTCCGGTTGCCAAAGTCGCGCTGGATCGTCACGATCTCGTACAGCGCGGCGAGGAGCTTCTCATTTCCGTCGCGGACATCCACGTACCCGATGACAGTGGCCGCGCGCGGATAGGTCTCCGGGTTTCCATGCGTCGCGGAGAGTCCGCCGCCGACCGTGATGTTGAAGCCCGTCAGTTCGTCGTTCTCGACGATGGCGATCAATCCGGCATCGTTGGCAAAGACATCCGGGTCATTGTTCGGGGGCACCGAGATGCCGATCTTGAATTTCCTCGGGAGATAGCGGTCCTGATAAAGAGGGTCCTCCTCGTCCTGCGGATTCAGGTGTTCCTCATCGAGCCAGATCTCATGGTAGGCGCGGGTCTTGGGCAGGAGATGCTCGCTGATGAGCTTCGCGTAACCGTAGAGGCGCTCGTGCAGGGGAGACTCGGCCGGGTTGCCGGAGACGATCACGTTGCGGTTCACGTCGCCGCAGGCCGCGATGGAATCCAGGCCGACGAGGCTGAAATCCTTCAGCGTCGGCTTCACGTCCTTCTTCAGGATGCCGTGGAGCTGGATCGTCTGCCGCGTGGTGATCTTGATAACGCCGGTGGAATAACGGCCCGCCACATGGTGGACCTCCACCCACTGCTCCGGCGTGAGGAAGCCCCCCGGGATGCGGAGACGAACCATGAACGAATAAAGCCGGTCGAGCTTCTTCGCCGCACGGACATCCCGGCGGTCGCGGTCATCCTGGAGATACATTCCGTGAAACTTGACCAGGGCTTGATCCGGGTCCCGCACCGCGCCGGTGTAGGCGTCGTTCAAACTCTCCTTGATCGTACCACGCAGTCCGTGGCTTTCCTTTTTGATCTTCTCGATCGGAGATGGCTGGTTGGTGGACATAGGCTCTGTATCAGTAGACGTCTTTGAGGTAGCGACCCTGCTCCGCCAGGCGGGCGAGGTAGCTTTGGGAGGCCTCGGTATCGAAGCCGCCATGATTCTGGATGATCTGCAGGAGCGCCTTCTCAACATCGACGCTCATCGGGTCCTTGGTTCCGCACACGTAGAGGGAGGCCCCGTTTTCCAGCCACTCGTACACCGCTTCGCCATTTTCCAGGAGGCGGTGCTGCACGTAAACCTTCTCCGCCTGATCGCGGGAAAACGCGACGTCGAGACGATGAAGCACCCCCGTTTTCAGGAAATCCTGCAGCTCGGTCTGGTAAAGGAAATCGGTGACGAAATGCTGCTCTCCGAAGAAGAGCCAGTTCCGCCCCGAGGCGCCCGCGGCGTCGCGTTCGAACAGGAACGAACGGAAGGGCGCGATGCCCGTGCCGGGCCCGATCATGATGATGTCGTTCTCCGGAGCGGGCAGCTTGAAGGCGCTGTTCTTGTGAATGTAAAACTCGATCTCGGTCTCTTCCGGCACACCGCAGAGGTAGCTTGAGCAAAGCCCCTCGCCTTTTGCCCCGCTCTCTGTCGTAAACGAATTGCGAGCCACCGTGAGATGGAGTTCGCCCGGATGTGCCGCAGGCGAGGAGGAAATGGAGTAAAGCCGGGGAGCGATGGGGTCCAGGATCTCCAGCAGCGCAGCGAGATCCACCGAGGCCAGCGGATAAGCGGTCAGGAGTTCATCGAGGTTCACCCGCGCGCTCTCAATCGGTCGGCCCAGCAGGCCGGCGTACTTGGCGATCACACGCTTCGGCAGGAAGGTCAGGCTGACCTTCCTTGAAAGAATCTCGCCCAGCGTTCCGCTGGCTTCTCGGAAAGTCACGGTCTCCTCGCCAGTCTGGCCCAGGGCGGCCACGACACGCTCGACCAGATCCACCGGATTCACCGGCAGGAAACCCGCCGCATCGCCCGGGGCGTAATCGATATCGCCCTCGCAGCGAATCTCGATGTGATGAGTCTCCTTCGCGGAGGGCTCGTCATTGAGATTGATGTTGGTAAGGACTTCTCCGAGGTAGGAAACCTTTCCCGATCGAGCCGGGGCGGACGCTCCCGGGGCCATCTGTTCAGACGGCGCCGCAGCACCGGACAGCGCGGACGCGATATCGGCAAGCCATTTGCTCCCCTCCTCATCGAAGGCCACATCGCATTTCACGACAGGCAGCACCCGGCGGGCTCCCCGCTCGGCCAGCAGCCTGTCCGCGTCGATTCCGGCCTGGCAAAACTGCGGGTAGGCGCTGTCGCCGAGCCCGAGAACGGCAAAATTCACGCCATCCAGCTTCAAGTCGCCCTGCTGGATATACTCAAAAAACGGCACAGCCGCCGCAGGCGGTTCACCGTCTCCCTGGGTGCTGACGATCAGGAAAAAATACGATTCCTTGGAGAGATCCTTGAGCCGGTACTGGTCCAGGGCCGTGAGCTTGACCTGAAAGCCGCTTTCCTTCGCCTTTTTCGCAAGATCCGTCGCGAGCCGCTTCGAGTTGCCGGTCTCGGTCCCGTACGCCAGAGTGAAACGCGTCACCTTGGGCTGCGCGGCCACAGCGGCACCGGAGGCGGCGCCTCCCCAGGCTCCCCCGAGCGTGGCGCTCAGGTAGCCGTGCATCCATACGAGTTCCTCCTGGGTGGAGGATTTCAGGAGATTGATAAAGGAAGTGACTCTCGGGTTGGTATCCAACATGGGCGGGGCAAAACTCCGTTCAGGAGTTAATCAAGGTAGTTGAACGCACACAGGCGATTCCTGACGATCGATTCCGCCGCGATCCGCAGACGAAGCCGCCTCCATCGCGCGATCACAACGCCCAATGAGCGTCGGTCGATCTGGCCGATGTGACAAAGGATTTTGCCATGCGGTGAGTGGTCTCTTCACGGAATCGATCTTTTTACAGCATTCTCACACTTGCGGCAGGCACAGAGCCCTGAGTTTGTCACCTCTACAGAAGTAACGCTCGTGAACTCGCAGCCACTGACGAAAGCGTCTTTTCCTACCATGGCACAGAGTCATCATCCTGCGAGAAAAATGATGAAAAAAATGACTCAACTAGTCGCTATTAACTTAACCCATTGATAAATAACACCTAAAATCAAAAACACGCCATGCACCCTACCGGGATGCAGAAACGAGGCAGATACCGCACAAGAAAATGAAAATGAGTGATTTAAAAACAAATCACCCTCCCCTGTTCTTCATCAGACCAGACCGAGAAAACAGGCCCGGAATCCGGCAAGTTATCTTCCAGCTAGCCGTCTTCGTTGGGAGGCCACTCGACCCCGTCAAGTTCTCTTGGCAGTTCCGTCGGATCGGTCGGATAGATGAGCGAGAGATCCATCTGGGACTTTGACCCCATGAGGAACTCCATCTCCTCCGGTGCGCCAAAAATGAGCCAGAGCACCTCCTCGTCCGTATCGTTGAAAACCTGCCGGACCAGTTCGGGGGCGACCCACACACCTCCATGCTTCGGCACGGTCACGGTCTCGTCGCCGATGCGCAACCTGCCGGTTCCTTCCAGGACAAAGTAAAACTCCTCCGCCCGGATGTGCTTGTGCAGAGTATTCGCGCTCCGAGGCGGCATGCGCCAAAGACGAGCGCCCATCTTCTCGCTCCCCGTGCGCTCGAGGAAGTCGGCATTGGGGATTTTCATCAGGTTCGATGGACGCCAGAAGAGGTCTTCCGGCGTGATGAGATGGTAACCGGCGGGCATGCGTGCATTATCCCGCCGGCACCGCAGGAAGGCAATTCCCGGGACGGTTACAGTCCGCTCATTTTTTCCATCTCCTCTGTGTAGCGACTACCAAGCACCGGCACACGCGAGGCGGCCGCAGTGATCTCGGCAACATCCTCCGCGCTGAGTTCCAGCGAGACCGCTCCGATGTTTTCCTCCAGCCGATCCAGCCGCGTGGTGCCGGGAATCGGAACGATCCAAGGCCTTTGCGCAAGCAGCCAGCCGAGCGCGATCTGCGCCGGTGTCGCGCGATGTTTCGTCGCGAACTCGCCCAGCAGTTTAACGAGCGCCTGGTTCGCCGCGATGGCTTCCGGAGTAAATCTCGGCAGGCGGTTGCGCACATCCTTGCTGCCGAACGCGGCCGATGTGATCGTACCCGTAAGAAACCCTCGGCCCAGCGGGCTATAGGGCACAAAGCCAATGCCCAGTTCCTCCAGCAGCGGCAGGATTTCGTGCTCGGGTCCGCGCGTCCAGAGCGAATACTCGCTCTGCAAAGCCGTCACAGGCTGAACCGCATGAGCACGCCGGATAGTCTGAGCACCAGCCTCGGACAAACCGAAATGCTTCACCTTGCCCTGCGCGATCAGCTCCTTGACTGTTCCCGCCACGTCCTCGATCGGCACGTTTGGGTCCACGCGATGCTGGTAAAGCAGGTCGATGGAGTCCACGCGGAGCCGCCTCAGGCAGCCCTCGACCGCCCGCCGGATTTGCTCGGGACGACTGTTGACGCCCGGCATGGCTTTCATTTCCCGGAGATCGGCATTGGGATCAAGGTCCCAGCCAAACTTCGTCGCGATGATGACCTGATCGCGCACTGGCTCCAGTGCTTCGCCGACCAGATCCTCGTTCAGGAATGGCCCGTAGACTTCCGCCGTGTCAAAGAAAGTCACGCCGCGATCCACTGCGCCACGCAGGACGCCGATCATTTCGTTCCGGTCCTTCGGCGGATCGTAAAAGAAGCTCATTCCCATGCAGCCAAGGCCGATGGCGGAGACCTCCAGTTTGCTGTTTCCCAGAGTGCGTTTTTTCATAGTGATGCCGCGCGCATTGGCGCGTCCTTTCAGTCGCGAGACGAGTTGAGAGACCTCCACTGGCCCGGGGACGTTCCCTCCCAGAGCTGGAAGGCCCGGAAGAAGGAATTCGTATCCTCGTACCCGAGGAGGTGCGCCGCCTCGGTGAGTTCCACCGTGCTTTGCCTGAGATAGTGATGGGCGAGCTCGCGACGAGTGTCCTCCACCACCTGTTGAAATGAGACGCCAGCCTCGGTAAGACGGCGCTGCAACGTGCGTACGCTCATGCCGAGCTGGCGCGCGATGTCGCCCAGGACAGGACGCTTCCCGGCGAGCGAACGCTTGAGCGTTTGTTTGACCTGATCCCCCACGGACGCCCCGGCTTTCCACTCGCGGAATTCCGTTTCCATCTGCTCGCCCACGACTTTCAGCAGGTCGGCATTGTGGGTGACAAAGGACCTATCCAGATCGCTGGCGCGGAAGATGATCGCATTGCGAGCGGCGTTGAACCGTGTGCGGCAGCCAAAGTGCGCCTCCAGCGTCTCGCGGTGCTGCAACGGGCGGGTGAGCTCCAACCGGATCGGCCTCACCTGGCCCTCCGTGCCTCGCCGGCCAATCGCGCAAATCCATGACAGGCACAAATCCACCAGCGTGCCCGGCTCTTCCTGGTCCGCCTCGAGAAAGACAAACTCTACCGCGGCCTCGCCACCTTCCTGCTGGATGCGGATCATCTCCGGGCAGGTGATTTGCTTATACCGGGCGAGCCTTTGCAGTGCATCGCGAAACGAGTGGCTGCAAAGGGCGGTAAGCGCCGCCGGGTTGAACCGCTCCACCCGCTCCTCGGTGCCGAGCTTCAATCCGATGCAAGGGTCTCCGCTGGTCTCCCCCACCGCCCGCCAGAGCGCAAAAAGCTCGTCCGTGGTGAGATAAACCCGCTCCTGCTGAAACAGGTCGGCGGACAGGCTCGCGCGCTGGAGGACAGCCCCCAGCGCGATTCCATGCTCGGTCAACCGATCCGCGAGGATGTTGGAAACCCGGAAGCGATTGCTCATGCCTTCAATGACGCCATGTCGATGACGAAGCGGTAGCGCACGTCCTGCTTCAGCAGCCGCTCCCAGGCTTCGTTGATCTTCTGGATCGGGATGATCTCGATGTCGGAGGCGATTCCCTTCTCGGCGCAGAAATCCAGCATCTCCTGGGTCTCCGCGATGCCGCCGATGCCGGAACCGGCAAAGTTGCGACGAGGCATGATGACGTTGAAGGCAGCCACCGGCAGCGGATGTTCCGGCACCCCGACCAGCGTAAGCGTGCCATCGAGTTTTACCAGTGAGAGATAGGCATTGATGTCATGCTGGGCCGAGACCGTATCGAGGATGAAGTCAAAACTCGCCGTATGTTTCGCCATGGCGTCGGCGTCCTTGGATACCACCACCTCATCCGCGCCGAGACGCAGGCCGTCCTCGATCTTGCCCGGCGACGTGGTGAAGAGCACGACATGCGCGCCGAAGGCATGGGCAAACTTCACACCCATGTGCCCCAGCCCGCCGAGACCGACGATGCCAACCTTTTGACCCGGCCCCACTTTCCAGTGGCGCAGCGGCGAGTACGTCGTAATGCCCGCACAAAGCAGCGGCGCCGTGGCGGCAAGATCGAGACCCTCCGGAACGCGAAGGACAAAATCCTGGTCGACCACGATGCGATCGGAATAGCCGCCAAAGGTCGGGCCGCCGAGATGGTGATCCTCACTGTTGTAGGTAAACGTCGCGATGTTCTGGCAATACTGCTCCAGCCCCGACTTGCAGCTCGGGCATTCCCGACAGGAATCCACCATGCAGCCGACAGCACTCAGGTCGCCGACTTGGAACTTCGTCACCTTCTCGCCGATGCGCGCGACGCGCCCAACGATCTCGTGACCCGGCACGCAGGGATAGATCGTGTTGTGCCATTCGTTGCGAGCCTGATGCAGGTCCGAGTGACAGACCCCGCAATAAAGAATGTCGATCTCGACATCGAGCGGACCGGGTTCCCGGCGGGTGATGGAAAAGGGTGCTAGAGAAGAAGCGGCGTCTTGAGCCGCATACGCGCGGACGTTCGTGTTAGCCATGGACATACCATAACCCATGGCCTCCTTTTCTCACTCGCAAATCACGCCAATCAACTCGCAAAACACGCCACACCGATTGGCGCAGGTCACTTATTGCAATTCAAAATTGATATTCACCGTGTACTCGCCTCCGCTGCCGAGACCGGAGGGAAGCGGGTCGATCTGGGAAACACGCTTCGCCGCCTCCATCACAGAATTATCCATGATGACATTGCCGCTGCTGCGCACGATTTTCACGTCGGCGATGGAGCCATCCGCCTTGATGCGGATTTGTACGGTACAGACGAAGTTCTTCGCCGAGTCAAAAATCGAGGTCGGCTGCTCCCACTGGCTGTAGAAACGGTCGTGGATGAGTTCGTGATACCAGCCAAACTGCGAGGCATTGCCCGCCGCTCCCCCAGCCTTGCCGGACGAGGCTCCACCGCCTGCGCCGGATTCCCCGCTGGTCGTCGGCTTGTCGGATGAGGCGCTCTTTGCCCCGCCGCCAGAACCCGGAGTGGCTCCTGGCTTCGGGGTGGCCTTGGAGGAACCGGAGTCGGTCTTTTTCGAAGGAGACGCACTCGCCTTGGGCGAGGCTTTTGGCGATGCCTTGGGCGAAGCGCTAGCCTTCGGTTTCGGCGTGGCCGAGGGAGACGGCTTCGGGGACGGCTTGGGTGTCGCCGACGGACTCGGCTTCGGAGTCGGTTTCGGAGTCGGGGTAGGCGTTGGCTTCGGTGTGGGAGTCGGTGTCGGCTTGGGCGTGGGTGTAGGAGTTGGCTTGGGAGTCGGCGTCGGTGTAGGGGTCGGAGTGGGCGTAGCCAGCGGGATCGTTTCCTCCGTCGCGGGTTCGGGCGTCGGAGGCGGAGGAGTCATTTCCGGTGTAGGCTCCGGAGTCGGCGGAGGAGTGGGCTCGGGCGTTGCCTCGGGAGTTGGCTCAGGCGTGGGGTTGGACTCGGGTTCCGGCGTATTGGCCGCTCCCGCATCGCCCGCCGCTGCGGCGGAGAACGCGCCCGGGTCCATCCAGATCACCTCGCCCTGCGGTTTCTTGATCTCACGCCGGGCAAACAGGAGGATCGCCACCAGCACGAGGATGTGCACGAGGGCGATGATGATGAAATTGCGCCGAAATTGGCGGTCGCCCATCAGTTGTGGATTGGCGTCGCATCCTCGGGTCGCGTCATGACGCCCACCTTGGCGATGCCCACTTGTTTGAGGATATCCATCACACCGATGAACTTCTGGATGGCGAGATCGCGATCCGGCCGCACGACCACGGCGATCTGCGGGTCCTGCGCCTTGAGCGCGGCGAGCTGCTCGGGCAGGAGCGCCAGCGACGTCACCTCGCCGTTGAGCTTGATGTTGTCATTGCGATCCATCTCGATCATCTGGACCTGCGCGGGATTCACCTCGTTCTTGGCCGTGGAGCTGGAAGGCACGACCAGCTCGATGCTGTTCTCCATGAGCGGCGTGGTGATCATGAAGATGATCAGAAGCACGAAGCACAGATCAAGGAGCGGAGTGATGTTCAGCTCCGTGAGCGTGGAAAGCGAGTTGCGGCTGCTGAAGCGGCGCATGGCTCAGTGCGTGTAGGTTTTGCGCGGCTCGCGCCCGCCGTGCTCCACGAACTTGTGCTCGATCTCCGAGGAAAGCTCCGCGGCGAAATTCTCCGCCTGCACAATCATCGACCGCACGCTGGTGACGAGGAAATTGTAGCCAAACATCGCCGGGATGGCGACGAGCAGGCCGACGACCGTGGTGATCAAGGCGCCCGAGACACCCGGAGCCATGGCCGCGAGATTCGCGCTGCCCGACTGGGCGATGCCGGAAAAGGCATCCATCACACCCCACACCGTACCGAGGAGGCCCAGGAACGGCGCTCCGCTGACCGCCGTGGAGAGAATGATCATCTGCGACTCGAGCTTCAGCCCTGCCTCGCCCACCGCCCGCTCCATAGCCACGGTCACGGCTCGCATCTGCGCCGGGGAAATCTTGTCGGCGCTGTCGAGCCGGGCGCGGAAAGTCTCATCCACCTCGGTCGAGCCGAGCATCTGGAAGCACAGTTCGCCGCAGCCGGCCTTGTAGATCTCATAGAGCGGCGATCCCTCAAAGCGCAGCCCCTGCTCGTAAATGCGCAGCGGAGCACGGTCGCGGTGAAAGAGCACGGAAAAGCGGCCCGACTGCCTCTTGGCGAAGTTCAGGTACCGGATCTTGGTCACCATGACCGACCAGCTGAAGATAGACGCCAGAAAGAGCCCGAGGAGCACGGCCTTTCCCTCGACGGTCGACTCGAGAAAGGCGTACACCAGACCCGTTGCCAGCGGCAGCGTGATTCCAGTTGCCATCATTACCGGGGCAAAGATTTGCCCAAGTCCCGCCCGGAGTCACTAAACTTTTTGCCACCCAACCATTTCCTGCTTATGTAGGGCCGTCATGACAGCCCGCCTCATCTGCGTCCTTGCCGCCACGGTCCTCATCGGCTCCCCGACCCTGCGCGCCCAGGACGGCCCGCCGCGAGACAACCCTTACGACGTGATCGGCCGGATGTTTGCCCCCTTCATGCCTGTCCTCCTGTCGGGTGGCAAAGGCACCAACAATGCCTGTGTGATGACGCTCACGATGACCGAGGTCACCGGCCATCTGCCCAAGCAGATGGAAGGTTCCATTCTCAAGGCCGCCGTCGAGTTTCCCGACAAGGTCCGCCTCCAGGCCCCCGTGCTCGGTGAGGAAATCACCGTCTGTCGCAACGGCAATGATGTCTGGGCCGTTCCCGGCGCCAAGGTCGAGTACCTCCTCAAGCAGTTCAAGGTGAAGCCCGGCAAGACGGTGAAAAAGGGCACTCCGATCTTTCTGCCGCTCACTGCGCAGCAAGCCGCCTTTATCCCAGCCCTCTTCACCATTTATAACGCCGATACGGCGGAGATCAGCAATCTCGATGGCGAGGATTGCCGCCTGATTACGACCGGGCTCATGCCTGATCTCGCCAAGGCCGCCAAGGCGGAAGGCTTTCGTGCCCAGCTTTGGATCGCACCAGGCTACCTCCCCCGCCGCATCACGATCAAGCAGCCGGATCTCTCCGCCACCGTCACGATCACCGACCTGAAGTTCGGCCCCGCTCTCCAGCCCGCCATGTGGGAGCCTCCAGCCGGGGTCACGGATATCTACCACACCGACGCCGACCATCTCGACGGCGTGCTCTACGTCATCATGAACTCCCTGAAGACGAAGGACATCGCTCCGACCTCGGCCCCGAGCGATACACCGGCCGTCCAGTAATCTCTTCCATCTGCGCCATGTCGCCTACCGCCCGTCTCGCCCTCATCATCGTGCTGGCTCTGGCCAGCATCACTGCGGTCACCCTCGCCTTCCGGTACGATCACGAGATCCGCGAGGCCCTCGTGACGGCCCAGGGCAAGAAGTGGAAAAAGAGCGACGACTACAAGTTCTACACCAGCGTCCGAAAATTCGGGGATTATCCCCAAATCCTGGCACTGGGAATCGTCGGTCTGCTGATTGCCTGGAAAATGCGCAGCCGGGAGTGGACGCGCATCCTCGTCGCCGCCCTCATTGCCTCGACCCTGGCCGGGATGCTCGCCAACGCCTCTCGCCTCACCACGGGCCGCACCCGGCCCCGGGAAAGCCCCAAGATCGAGCAGGGCTTCTACGGCCCCTGGCACAATGGCAAGCTCCTCATCGGCGATCCCCGCTATAACTCCTTCCCGTCCGGGCATACTGCGACGGCCTTTGGCTTCGCCGGGGTCGTGCTTTTTGCCAGCCCGTGGATCGGTATCGCCGCCCTCGTTCCCGCCGCCCTGATCGCCTGGGCCAGTGTCGTCATCGGAGCCCACCATCCTTCGGATGTAACCGTCTCCATCATCCTGTCGCTGGTCGTGGCGTTCTTCGTCTGGCGCTGGGTGCGCGCCAAGGGCGATCTCACGTGGCTCCTCCTCGTTCGCAAGGCGAAGCAGATCCGCAACGCCCGGAAAAAAGCCGCCGGAAAGTAAAATCCGCCCCCGAGGGCGCTCACGGCGAGTTTTTACTTTTCTTGTGGCCCGGTTGCTTACAAGTTCACAAAAATCTATGGCCTACACGACAGTGACACCACCAGCAGGGGGAAAAATCTCGATCACGAACGGGAAGCTCAATGTGCCGGACAATCCGGTGCTTCCCTTCATCCGCGGCGACGGAACCGGTCCCGACATCTGGGCGGCGAGCGAGCGCGTTTTCGACGCGGCGGTGGAAAAAGCCTACGGCGGCAAGAAGAAGATCGCATGGTTCGAGGTCTTCGCCGGTGAAGCTTCCAAGACCAAGTTCGACAACTGGCTCCCGGACGACACGGTCGAGGCTTTCAATGAATATCTCGTCGGCATCAAGGGCCCGCTCACGACCCCGGTCGGCGGCGGCATCCGTTCCCTGAACGTCGCCCTCCGTCAGCTCCTCGACCTCTACGTCTGTCTCCGCCCCGTCCAGTACTTCACGGGCGTGCCCTCCCCGGTCAAGGCTCCCGAGAAGGTCGACATGGTCATCTTCCGCGAGAACACCGAGGACATCTACGCCGGCATCGACTTCCAGGCGGGCAGCGAGCAGGCGCTCAAGACCCTTGAGTTCATCAAGGCCAATTACCCGAAGGAATTCAAGAAGGTCCGCTTCGGCGAAGACGAAATCGCCTCCGTCGGCGTGGGCATCAAGCCCGTCTCCAAGCCCGGCACCCAGCGCCTCGTGCGCTCGGCCATCCAGTACGCGATCGAACAGGGCAAGAAGTCCGTCACCATCGTCCACAAGGGCAACATCATGAAGTACACGGAAGGAGCCTTCCGTGACTGGGCCTACGAACTCGCCAAGAGCGAATTCGGCGCGGTCGAGATCGACGGCGGCCCGTGGTGCAAGCTCCCGAATGGCATCATCATCAAGGACGCCATCGCCGACATCACGCTCCAGCAGGTGCTCACCCGCCCCGAGGATTTTGACGTCATCGCGACGCTCAACCTCAACGGTGACTACCTCTCCGACGCCCTCGCGGCCCAGGTGGGCGGCATCGGCATCGCTCCCGGCGGCAACATCAACTACCTCACCGGCCACGCCATCTTCGAAGCCACGCACGGCACCGCTCCGAAGTACGCCAACCAGGACGTCGTGAACCCCGGTTCCGTCGTGCTCTCCGGCGAGATGATGTTCCGTTACCTCGGCTGGAACGAAGCCGCCGACCTCATCATCAAGGGTCTCAATGGCGCGATCGGCTCCAAGAAGGTCACCTACGACTTCGCCCGCCAAATGGAAGGCGCGACGAAGATCAAGTGCTCGGAATTCGGCGACAACATCATCGCCCACATGTAAGTCACCGATTCCGCCACGGAATCACCCAAGGCGCGGCCGGTAATCCGGTCGCGCCTTTTATTTTGCCCCGTTCTCTTTCAGCCAGGCCGTAACCTCCGGCCACGCGGCCAGCATGAGCGGCGTGTCGTTGTGATCAGCCTGCGGCGTGACCCACAGCCGCTTCACGCCGTGATAGGAATCGTAAAGAGCTCTCCCGAGATTCGCCGGTACGGTGCGGTCGTTTTCCGCCAGCAGGAATGCCGCCGGCCCCGGATAGTTCCTGAGGTTCACCACCGAGTCAAAGCGATGCCGGATCAGCAAGGAAACAGGCAGGATCGGGTAATGGACCTGCGCGGCGTGTACGAGGGAATCGAAAGGTGTGATCAGCACGAGCGCCTGCACCAGGTTCGGACGCTCCCTCACCACCCCGCAGGCCACGCCCGTGCCAATGGACTCTCCCAACACCCAGATGCTTTGGGCTCCGCCGCGGGCGAGTTCATCCAGAGCCTGCACCGCAGCAGCCGTCATTGCTTTTTCTCCAGGGCGTCCCGTTCGATCCGCATAGCCCGGATATTCCAGTACGTAGAACTTTCGGGAGTTCCCATGCAGGAACGAGGGGTAGTCAGCCCGATGCAGCGCCGCTCCGGCATTGCCGTGAAAAAGAATGATAACCTGCCGGGGATCGCCTTCCTTTGACTGCCATCCGATGCGCGCGCCGTGAGCATCCCGCCATGGAATCAACCCCGCGAGATTTGCCTCCGTTTCCAGGCTGACTGCGTCTCCATGCCAGGGATGAAAGATCAGGCGATCCTGATAGAGGTAGGCCACTATCAGGAGGATGGCGAAAAGAACGATAAAGGCGATGATCCACTCAACCATGCGACGAAGGAGGGGCATTTCCATCAGGCTAAAGGGTTTCCACATTTCATTCACGTCGAAAACTCGACAGCCGGGCTCAAGAGCGTAAGCTTCGCGGAAAGCGCAATGAAACTCGCCCTATCCTTCCTTGCCGTTTTACTCTGTGGCGTCCTCCCTGTCGTTGCACAGGACAGCGGCGGAGCTCTCGCTGCACTCCAGGCCCTCCCGCCCAAGTACCGGGATGGCGTGCTGAAGCTCTCCGCCGACAATGGCACGCCCAATCCCCCGCAGTGGTATGTCACCGCGCTGAACTCGGGCGCGAACGACACCATTCATTCCATCACGATCACCGATGGACAGATCACCAGCGAGAAACTCTCGCTCGATCTCCGCTCCGCCCTCCAAAACAGCCCACTGAATCTCTCCGCCATCCGCATCGGCTCGACCGAAGCGTGGAACGCCGCGGCGAACTACTGCACGGGAAAAGGAAAAACTTTAGGCAGTGTGAGCTATGTCCTCCAGCAGCAGGGCAAGGACGCCGCCCCGCTCTGGTCCATCTGGTGCTATGACAAGGGTGGCAGCTATATCGGGTTCCTGAAGCTCCTCGCCACCACCGGCACGGTGATTTCCAGCGAATAGACTGATGACGATCGGCGGACTGATTTTTCCCGGAATCGATCAGGCCGATTTCACAGGCCCTTTTGAGGTCCTGTCCCGCCTGCCGGGAGCTGAGTTTGCCGTGGTTGGGAAAGACCTTCAGCCCGTTCACGACGCAAAAGGACTCATTCTCACGCCGACGCATGATTTTGCCTCGGCTCCCCTCCCCGACATTTTTCTCGTCCCTGGCGGCTCAGGCGTAAACCAAGTCATGGAGGATGAGGAGTCCCTGGCTTTCATTCGACAACAGACCTCCGCCGCCTCGATCACGCTTTCCGTCTGCACGGGCGCTCTCGTCCTCGGAGCAGCAGGTTTGCTGAAGGGCCGACGGGCCACGACACACTGGGCAGCCAAACAGTTCCTCCCCGATCTCGGAGCCATCCCGCAGGACAGCCGCGTCGTCGTTGATCTGCCTTTCGTTTTTGCCGCCGGGGTCACCTCCGGCATCGACGCCGCTCTGCAAGTCGCCGCCCTCGCTGCAGGGGAAGACGTCGCCCGGCAAATCCAGCTCTATATCGAATACGCCCCCGCCCCTCCCTTCTCCGGCGGCACTCCGGAGACCAGCCCCTCCGCAGTAATGCAGGCGGTCAATACAACCCTGAAGCCCATCGTGAACGAACGCGCCGCCATCGTCTCACGTTTGCGCCAGACGCTTTTTCCTCATGATTGATGCCGCCATCACCTTTGTCCTGAGCAACTTCACCCTCACTTTCTTCGTGCTCGGCATCGTCGGCGCATTCATCCGCTGCTCGATGCTTTCTCCGGAGCGCAAGCGTTTCGAAACCGCTCGCATCTTCTGCGGCTGGTTCCTGTTTTTCTCCTTCGGCCTGAGCTTTATCTACAACTTCGTGATGCATGTCTTCTTTGCGGAGATGGCAGCACAGTTCATTGGCTGGGCCAACAGCCCGTTCCAGTACGAGGTGGGCTATGCGAGCCTTGGCTTCGGCGTTGTGGGCATCGTTGCGACATGGAGCAGGTTCTCATTCCGCGCTGCCGCCGTGATCGGTCCGGCCTTCTTCCTCTGGGGAGCGGCGGGCGGTCATATCTATCAAATCGTCACCGCGCACAACATGGCCCCAGGCAACGCAGGCATCATGCTCTGGAGCGACATCCTGCTGCCGGTGATCGGCTTCATCCTCCTCGGCTGGGAAAAGGCCGCCGAAAGAAATAGCAGGACATTCCTTGCCTAAGACGAGATTCACCCGCAAAGTCCTGCCATGCTGAAACTCGGCAAAGCCACGATTTGGATTCTCCGCCCGCGGGCGGGAACGTGGTCTATTGCCGTGTAGGTTTCATCTCCAGCAAGTCAACCACTCACCCGCCCGAGGCAACTCCGGCGGGTTTTTTCGTATCCATGACCACCCATCGATCCACCAATGCAATCTCGACCTTTCTCATCGTAGCGATGAGTTCCGTCCTGTTTTGCTCAAAGAGCGTCTTCGTCAAGCTGTCCTATGCCCTCGGCGCGGATACGATCACCGTGCTGTCGCTCCGCATGGGATTTGCCCTGCCCTTCTTTATTGCGATGGCTCTCCTCGGGTCCCGAGGACGCGCTCCCTTGAGCATGGCCATGTGGCTGAAACTCGCCGGCCTCGGCTTCGTCGGGTATTACTTTTCCTCCCTCGTCAACTTCACCGGACTGCGATATGTCAGCGTCGGGCTGGAGCGGGTGATCTTGTACACCTACCCCACCCTGCTTCTGGCTTTCTCCGCTCTGGTGCTGAAGAAACCGGTGCGTCCCGCCGTGTGGCTGGCCAGTTCCGTCACATGGTTCGGGATTCTCGTCGCCTTTGCCGGGGAAATGCACAACCCGGTCGCAAACGGACACGCCGCCTTGGGAGCGATGCTCATCTTTGCCAGCGCGGTGAGCTATGGCGCATTTATCCTGCTGAGCGGCGACACGCTCAGCCATGTCGGCTCGCTGCGCTTTACCGGCATCGCCGTGGGATTCTCATGCCTTTTTATCCTCACCCATGAGGTCATGACGCACGATACCACTGGACTGCTGAGTCAAAAACCAGCCGTCTACGGGTATGGTCTGATCCTGGCGATCCTCGGCACGGTCCTGCCGGCCCTTTTGCTCAGCATCGGGCTGAAGCGTGCCGGAGCCCAGCGCTTTGCCATCATCTCGACCGTTGGACCGGTGACGACATTTGCACTGGCGTGGGCCGTCTTGGGAGAACGGCCCAACTTTGCCCAGCTCGGCGGATTCCTCCTCACGCTTGCCGGAGGACTCGGCGTCAGCCTGCTTAAGGACTCGCCTAATCCAGCGAAACAAACTTCCCCGGATTCAGCAGGTTCTTCGGATCAACGGCCTGCTTGATCCGCTGGTGCAAGGCGCGATTCTCTGCAGAGAGCGCCTTGTCCCACCAGCGCATCTTGGCGAGACCGATGCCGTGCTCTCCCGTGATCGCGCCCTCCCAGGCAATGATCTGGCCAAAAAGCTCATCGAGCGCGGCATCGGCCCGGGCGCGAATCTCGGGATTATCGTAGTCGCCCACCATGATATTGGTGTGGATATTGCCATCTCCCGCGTGCCCAAAGCATGCGATGGGGAAACCGCTGCGAGCCTGGAGATCCCGGGCGAAATTCACGAGATCAACCAGTCGGCCGCGCGGCACGACGATGTCTTCATTGAGCTTGCGCAGCCCGGTCGCCTTCAGACTCTGCGAGAAAGCCCGCCGAAGATCCCAGATCTTCTCGCGATCCTCCTCGGTCGTGGCGACCTCCACTCCGGTCGACCCGCAGGATGCCAGCAGCTTCCCGAGCACACGGGCCTCGTTCATCACGCTTTCCCTCTGCCCATCGAGATCGAGGAGCAGCAACGCATCGCCGGGAGGAAAATGAGCGCCCGGCTTGTAATTGCGCGCGGCATTGAGGGTAAACCCATCCGCCACCTCCAGCGCCGCCGGGAGGAAACCCTCGGCAAACACAGCCTGCAAGGCCTTCGCCGCCGCCGCCATGTCGACAAATCCCGCTGATACCGAGGCGCGGGCAGGAGGAAGAGGCAATAGCCGCAGCGTCGCCTCGGTGATCACGCCAAGCAGCCCTTCCGAACCACAAAAGAGCCCCACCAGATCAAAACCCGTCTTGTTCTTGTGCGTCCGCCCGCCGCAGCGCACCACATCGCCCCCCGGCAGCACGACCTCCAGGCCGAGCACATAGCTGCGGGTGACGCCGTATTTTAAACAGCGAGGTCCGCCCGCGTTGGTCGCGATGTTTCCCCCGATGCTGCAATCACGCAGGCTGGCAGGATCTGGCGGATAAAAGAGCTTCTGCGCCTGCACGGCATCCTGGAGATCGCCGGTGACGACGCCCGGCTCCGCGACCGCGACAAAGTCCGTATTGTGAATCTCCTTGATGCGGGTCAGGTTTCGCACGCCCAGCACGATGCCGCCGCGCACCGGCACGCAACCGCCCACATACCCGTAACCCGCTCCGCGCGTCGTCACGGGAATGTCGTTTTCATGAGCCAGCCGCATCACGAGCGAGGTCTCCTCGGCATTGCGGGGAAAGACGGCGAGGTCCGGCTGATGGCTGGCAAACCATTTGTCGCCGCCGAGTTTGGACAGGTCGCCCGCGTCGGAAATCACGTTGTCCGCCCCGAGCTTCTGCTTCAGCTCGGCGGCAATGGTAAAAATGGGCGAGGAATCACTGCTCATCCCCCGAGCATACACGATTGCCCTTGCCGTTCGAAGCTCCAGTTTTCAATCTGCGGCCAATCCACCACCGCCCATGCCCAAGATCGTCGTCCTCGATGGCTATACGCTGAACCCGCTTCCCGCCACGGAATCCTCACCCGATCATCCTTCGTGGGAGGCATTGGCCGCCATTGGCGAGCTCACCGTCCATGATCGCACCGCTCCAGCAGATATCGCACACCAGGCCGCCAAAGCCGAGATCGTACTCACAAACAAAGCCCCTCTTTCCGGGGAAACCATCGCCAGCCTGCCTTGCTTGAAATACATCGGCGTCATGGCGACCGGCACCAATGTCGTCGACCTGAAGACCGCCAGCGAGCATGGCATCACCGTCACGAATGTCCCGGGATATTCGACCATGTCCGTCGCCCAGCATGTCTTTGCCCTCATCCTCGAGCTCTGCTCCCAGGCCGGGCCGCTGGATAGCGAGGTGAAAGCTGGCCGCTGGCAGTCATGCCCGGATTTTTGCTTCACCGTGGCTCCCCTGCGTGAGCTCGATGGGAAAACCCTCGGCATCGTCGGCCTTGGCGCCATCGGCCAGGCAGTCGCTCGGATCGGCATCGCCTTCGGCATGAAGGTCCTCGCCTCGGCACGCTCTCCCAAGCAGGTCGATTTTCCCGTGAACTGGGTCTCAACCGCGGATTTGCTCCGCCAATCGGATATCGTGAGTCTGCACTGCCCACTCACGCCCGAGACCCATCACCTGATCAACGCCCAAACCCTGGCCACTATGAAATCCTCCGCCATCCTCATCAACACAGGTCGCGGTCCCCTCGTCGAGGAGCAGGCGGTGGCAACAGCCCTCGCGGGTGGACAACTCGGAGGATACGGGGGCGACGTGCTCCTGGCGGAGCCGCCCGTTCATGGCAGCCCGCTGATTTCCGCCCCGCGTTCAGTGATCACGCCGCACGTGGCCTGGGCGACCGTGGAAGCGCGCCAACGCCTCATGGATGCCGTGGTGCGAAATGTGCAGGCCTTCCTGGCGGGCAGCCCCGCCAATGTCGTCAATTCCCCGGTACGTTCTTGAAACCCGGCGCGGAAAGAACATTGCCCGCCGTGCCGATCGTATTGACCTTCCCGAGATATAGACGCTCGAAACCGTTCAGCCCCCTGATTGAGAGCGCAATCGGCGTGTCCGATGATCTTGCCATTGGCTGCCGCGATCGGCTCCACGACCACATAGGCCTTCTCCAGAAGGCAGCGATGCCTGATCTCAGGCCTCGACGTTCGACTCCAGGACCTCATTGTCCACCGACGGAGCCCGGCGCACCGGCATCCCCACGATCTTGCCATCCGGCGGGTCGTCATCGTGGTTTTCAGCGGTGATCGAGGTGTAGCTCAGGCAGCTGATTTCATCGAGGGAGGTATTGCCATTGAGCACCTGCACGAGGCCCTCCTGATACAGGGTCAGCATCCCCTGCCGGAAAGCGAGGCGGCGCATCTGGCTCTGCGGAGCATTGCGGGAAATCAAATCGCCGAGTGCATGATCGATGGCGACCAGCTCCATCAGTGCCAGTCGACCACTGTATCCCGAGTCATTGCACTCCGGGCAGCCGTTCTTGGAATAGATCGAGGTCACCTCCGGCTTGATCGGCACCATGTTGGCGTCGAAAATCGCCTGGATCTCCGGGGTGATCGGCGTGGGCTTCTTGCAAAAGGTGCAGAGCCGGCGCACGAGGCGCTGAGCCTGGGTCAGGGCCAGGGAGTCTGCCAGCAGATAGGCAGGCACGCCCATGGAGATCAACCGGCTCACCGCACGCAGGCAGTCATTGGCGTGCAGAGTGGTCAGCACGAGGTGACCGGTGAGAGCGGCGTTGATCGCCGCCATGGCTGTCTCATTATCACGGCACTCACCGATGAGAATCACGTCGGGATCGGCGCGCATCAGCCGCCGCAGGCCTTCCGCGAAATCCAGATTGTGGATCGGATCGGTCTGCGTCTGGTTCATCCCCTCGATCTCGTACTCGATCGGGTCCTCGACCGTGTGGATGTTGATATTCTCGCTGTTGATGCTGTTCAGCAGCGCATAAAGGGTCGTCGTCTTGCCGCTGCCGGTCGGGCCGGTGATCAGGATCAGGCCCTGGTCGCGTCCCATCGCCTCGGTGAGGAGCTTCGTCTGCCGGGGCGAGAGCTTGAGTTCGGAAAGCTTTTTCAAGCCGCCATCCTTGTCGAGGAAGCGGATGGTGATCTTCTGAAGATCCTTGCGGCACGGGATGGCCGACACACGGCAGTCCACGCGCTTCTTACCCAGGATCAGCGAAAACCGGGCGTCCTGCGCATCCTGTCGCCGCTGGCCCATGTTGGCGTAGTTTTTGATGAGACTGATGAACCGGGCGAGCATCTCCTCGGGGCAGGAGTGAATCACCTTCATCTCGCCGTCGATACGCGCACGGAAACGCGCCGTGTTGAAATACTTCTCGATGTGCAGATCGCTAGCGCGCCCGGTGATTGCCCGGTACAGCACCCAGTGGACGACCTGTTCGGAGGTTACATTGATGCTCGAGGGGTTGATCCGCTGAACCTCCTGGAGGTCGATCTCCACGATGTTCGCGACATCGGAATACGTCAGGTCCCCGGTGAGCTCCACCGAGCCCGAGGCCGCCACGCGCCCACGCTCCTTGGCGATGATCGCCATGATCGTGTCGCGATCGGCATAGATCGTCCGGAAATCGATCGCCTCGTTGCCGCTGGACAGCCACTCGTCCTCAAAGGCGAAGTTGTTCTTCTCCGCCGACAGCAAGTACACGACCTTGCTGCCGCAATACATGGGATAGACAGCGTGCTTCTCGAGAATATTCTCGGAAAACATCGTCTGCGACGGAGCGTACTCCGGATTGAAGCATGGCTCCCCGGTCGCCAGATGATGCACCGTGGCGGCATAGTGCCTCGGCAACCCTTTCAGGGCGGAGTAATCATGATGCGCCCCTTCGGCCAGCGAGCGGCGCTCCTGTTCGAGCTTGGCCCGGATCTCCACGTCATCGAGCGGAAACTCCTTGAGCATCCAGTTGATGACCTCGGAATAGCCCTGATCGGGAGCCAGCGGCTCGGAAAAGCGAGTGCGCGTGTTATTCTCCAGCGGACTGGTGGCCACGCGGTCGAGAACGTCCTTGCGCAGCGTGTCGTACTTTGCCTTGGGAATCAGGACCGGTACCAGCAACTCGGCCGGGATTTTCCAAAACTCCGAGCATGCAGGATTGTAGTGCGCACAGATCAGGAGCGGACCCACCGTCCCCAGCGGCAGCCAGGGCTCCTGATCATCCGTCATGATCGCCAATCGACGAAACAAGGCCTCCGCCTGGGTCGAGCACGCCGAGCGGTTTGGGTCGAGCGGCAAAATCTGGAAAAGCGAGGCAAGCCACTCCAGCGCCTGCTCCGGGGGAACCCCATTGCGCTGCGCGAGGACCACGTGGAGCTCCTCCATCGGAGACACCGACTCATCCACCTCGTAGCCGCAGCTGCGAAGCGCGTCCTGCAAGAATCTCCAGTCGTTGTCTTTCACCAGGGTGCTCCTACGGGTCTAAAGCCATTTGGGAACGAGGCTCCTCCGCCTGCCGTTTCCCCGAGGCGCATCAGGTCAATTCCGTCACCTGTTGCATTTGGGCCCACCATCTCGAACATTCGGCCATTCCAGATGGCCCGATAACCTTGAAGATCGCTCGAGCGGACGAAATCAAACATCGGATTGAGATACGGCGAACCGGGCGCTTGTCGCGACACGGCACTATCCCTGTACTGCAAAGAAAGGAAAATTGCAAGTTCATCGTCCGTTCCGTCCTGGGGAGCCGACACTAATTCCCAATTGGACTGGTTAAAGGCCTGCACTGCGGCATTCAGCGTCCGCATGTTCTTTTCTGCCACAGCAGCCCGGGATTGCGTGGTGATTCCGTTCATCACCGGAATGCAGACCGCGGCGAGGACGCCGATGGCTCCGATGACAATTATTACTTCCGTTAGGGAAAAACCCCGGGGCTTCTTTTCCCCCCGGGATGCGACGGGCTGGGAGGAAGCGTTCATTGGGGAAACTCCTGATTAGCTATTAATAGGCAATCGCCGTATTACCCGAACCGGTCAAGGTCGCCTTGGAGAGCGGCACGATGGCGGCCGGGAAGGCGATGTTGTATCCCCTCGGCATGTAGCTATCCAGGTCGCCAGGGGCAAAGGCGAGATACGGGGCCAGCCTGTCGTACTTTTCGTCATCCGTGGCAGCGTCAGTCCAACCCGCTACCGCAGCCGACTGGCCGACCGCCTGCACGTATGTCGCCATCGCCATGTTCAGGCTCTCGGCCCGGGCGATCGCGAGGTTTTTTTCGCTGTCCTCCTTGATTCGAATGAGATTGGGGATGGCGAGAAAGGTAATGATCCCGATGATGGCGACAGCCGCCAGCACCTCCACAAGCGAGAACCCGCGATGTAGGGAAAAGGCGTTCATTGGGCGGTATAGGTGGAAAGCTGGACGCTCGGGTAGTCGTTCGCCGGCCATGCGGAAAAGCTCAGCGCATTTCCCTGCATGATCATGGAATCGCTGCGAAGATAGTTTCCCACAGCGGTCAGGTTTCCGCGCGTCGAGGCATCGAGATAGTCTTGGATCAAGGCGAGCTTCTGCGCTCCGGTGGCTGCGGCGTTGTAGGTGGCGCGGGCTTGCTGCAGGCTGCCGCCGCCGCTGGAAGCCGCCGCCACCCAGGCGTTCAGGGCCTCCTGCACCACCACCGCCTGTTGACGAGCCAACACCGCGTGGGTATCCCGCGCGGTGTTGGTGATCGAGGCGATGATCAGCGCCGCCATGATTCCAATGACGGCGATGACTACGAGAAGTTCGATTAGGGTGAATGCTTTCCGAGCCCAACGATAAGGAGGTGGGGGCGGAAAGTTCATCTTCTACCTTTAGTTAGTGGTCTGCTTGTAAGTGACCGAATCGGGCAGACCATTAGTGCCAGCCGTATAGTCCATGTATAAGGCAGCATTAGTCACATCAGCACCGGAAAGTCCCGAAATGGAAAAGCTCATCGCTTGGCCGCCAGTGCCGACTGTTACGCCAGTAAGCAGGTTAGTACCCGCGCCAACCTCACTTCCCCAAGCACCCGTATATCCAGCCGCTCGAGCAGCATTTGCCGTGGAGACAATATTCTGCGCGTTGCGCTGGTTTTTAGCGATTGTCGCCTGGGAGGTGATATTCGCGATGTTTGGGATAGCGATGGCCGCGATGATCGCGATCACGGCAATCACGACGAGGAGTTCCACAAGGCTGAAGCCCTGAGCCGACGAGAGGTGCTTGGATTTCATAGCGTCTTCATCGTGGCAAGAAGTTCTCTATCAGGCGACAACAGGAAACCCGCAATTCGATCGGGGGATTCCCTGTATTGATTTATGCAACAGTTGCACTACGCTTCAATGATTTTGTTCCGAATGGCGTACCGAACCAATTCGCTGATCGAATGAAGGCCCAGCTTGCGCATGACAGCGGCGCGATGGGTCTCCGCGGTCTTTACGCTGATTCCTAGCACCGCAGCGACCTCCTTGTTACTCTTGCCCTCGGCCAGGAGCTGAATGATCTCCCGTTCGCGCGAACTCGGCTTGGGCTGAGTGCTCTCGGGCTGATGCGGCAAATCCTTGTGCAGGAAGCTCTCGAAGATGACCTCCGAGAGCTTGGAGCTGAAATAGCGGGAACCTGAGGCGACTGTGCGGATTGCCGTCACCAGATGTCGGCCCGCGTCGGATTTGAGCAGGTAGCCATGCGCTCCGGCATTGAAGACCTCGAGCACCAGTTGCTCCGCATCATGCATGGTAAACATCAGCACACGAGTCTTGGGCGACTGCTTCAGAATCTGCCGTGTCGCCTCGATCCCGTTCAGGCCCGGCATGCTGATGTCCAGCACGACCACGTCCGGTGTGATCTGTGTCACGATATCGACGGCGTCGCGACCGATGGTCGCCTCCCCGCACAACTCCATATCCGGCTCCCCCTCGATCAGGTTGCGGACTCCCTGGCGGACGATCTCGTGGTCGTCGGCGATGACAATCCTAATCGGCGGCTGGTCGGACATGATTGGAATCAAGCCCCAGAGTGGCGATCACGACAACTCCAAATGACGAACTGGCCACATCCAGCGTACCGCCCAGATTGGATAGTCGCTCCCGCATGCCCGCAAGTCCCACCCCGCCGCCGGTCCCGTCGGCCTCCAGCATTCCCGGGTCCGGAAACCCCCGCCCGTTATCCCGGATCTCCAGGGACACTTCATTTTCCGTGTGCCGAAGGGTGATCCAGACGTCTTCCGCCCGCGAATGGCGGTAGACATTGGTCATCGCCTCCTGCACCACCCGGAAGAGGGGCATCTCGATCTCGGCCGCAAGCCTTGGAAACTGAGGCCCGACCTCGAGGTGAACCCCCATTCCCGTACGCTTGGCAAAACCATCGACAAACCACTTCACGGCAAAGGCCAGCCCCACCTCGTCGATCAGCGGAGGGTGGAGAAGGTAGGAAATATTCCGAAGCTCCCGGGAGCATTCCTGCACGATCTCACGAGTTTCCTTGATAATGCGCGACACCCTTCCGCTTGCCGGCTGAATGATCGGCTCCAGCAGGCTGATATTCATCTCCAGCGCGGAAAGATTCTGCGCTGTGGAATCATGCAGTTCCCGGGCGATGCGCCGCCGTTCCTCATCCTGGAGCCGAAGCAGCTTTGCTGACAGGAGGCGCATCTGGTGCTCGCCCTCGACCCGTTCGCTGATGTTGCGAAAGTTGAGCTGGATATAATTGCGATCTCCCACCAAGTACCGCGAGCACCGCACCTCGGCGTGCAGGGAAGTTCCATCCACGCGTTCCAGGCGGCATTCCCGCTTGTTTCCCGTATAGACATCTTTCGATGGGAGACGAACCGCCTCTCCCGTCAGCTCCAGACAAGGCCCGAAAACAGGCATCTCCTGCAGCCGTTTCCCCAGCACATCACTGCCCGCCAGGAAAAGCATCCGGCACAGGCTCGTATTGATATCGGTGATCAGCATGCTGGCGACATCAATAAGGAGAATGCCGTCCGAGGAAGTTTCAAAAAGCCGCCGGAACCGGCGCTCCGTCTCCAGCGACTGTTTTTGAGCAAGGACCTGTGTCGTGACATCCGAGGCCACCCATTGCCCGCCCAAGGCCCGACCGTGTTCGTCAAACCCCCGTCGGAGCGTGCTGCGCAGCCAGACAGGATTGCGGCCATCCTTGAAATTCAGCTCCGTCGTCTGAATCGCGATGGGCTTGTCCTTGGTTAATGACAGAAAGACTCGCTTCAACTCCTGTCCGGCATCCTCGGGCAGCACCTCGAAGAGCAGTCTTTCCACCAAATCGGATTTCCGGTCGCCGCCCAGGTAACGACCAAAGACCTCGTTGACAAAGGTCAGGATAAAATCCTGATTGAATCGGCAAATCAGCTCGGTCTGATCCTCCACAATGGCGCGATACTGATCCTGGGAGTGCTCAAGCCGGGATGCCAGATCCTCAATGCTGCGCGCCAGGGTGCCCAGTTCATCATCTCCTTTGAAATCCAGCCGCACCGGGAGGCGTCCGGACTGTTTTTCCTTTTCCAGCTTGTTCGTCAGGTCGGAAATACGCGCAAGGATCGTGCGATCCAGCAGCAGCCAGACAAGGAAGACCAGGGCGCCTCCCGCCAGGGAAATCCCAGTCAGGAATACACTACTGGCATGCAGCCCTTCCTGCCGCAAAGGACGACCTTGGGAAACCTTGAAATATCCGATCGGAGCGCCGTCGATCCCCCTGACCAGACGAATCCCCGTGATTCGCGCATTGTTCTCCACGCTGATGACGACGTCTTTGTCATTGAACAGGTCCACAATGTTCTCCGGGGAGATCACCCCCATCGTGGGCTCGGCAAAAGACCGGAAAGTGACCTCCGCCGAAAACATCTGCTCCAGAAACACCCATGCCTCCCGATCAAAAATCCGGCCGACCATCAAAATGCCGGGAGAGTTTTCAATTTTCAGGCAGTTCACGCTGCACAGACTGTTTTCGACCGTGATAAACCCGGAGGACTTCTCCCTCTTCCCGTCCTTGGCCACCCCGGAAAGGACTGCCGCCAACCCCTTAACGAGGGTGTTTCTCGATGTATCGTTTCGAAAATACATCTGTTTCACCCTTCCGTCGGGTCCTACCACCGCAAGAAAATCCGCCCGCAGATTCCCCAGGGAGCGAACGACCTCATCCTCTTCCGCGTCTCCCAAGTTGCTTCCACGAGCCAGGGAGCGATAGAACGCAAGCTGGGACCAGTTGCGCATCGCGGCCTCCAGTGCGCTTTCCTCACGTTCCAGCAGCAATGCGACTCTCTGCATCGTCGCCTTGAGTTCGCGGCTCTCGGTCTGGCCAAACTCGCGCAGGATAATCAGCTGGGTCAAGGCGGCCACCGCGCCCAAAAGCAACAGGGAAGCGAGCAGAAAGATCGCCAGCGCCCTGGAATAAACAGTCCCCTTTTTGAGTTTCATCACCGGGTTGTCTGCGCGGTCGGCACAGGCTGGCCCGGTTTTTTGGGTAGGATCACCTTGCTGAGGTTGAAGATCGGCCCATAGATCGCGTAAATCAGGAATCCCACGATGGTGGCGAGAAACACGATCATGATCGGCTCCAGGATTTTATCGAGCTGTCCTGCGATAAGATCGAGCTCCTCTTCATAATCTCCGGCGATCTGGTCGAGCATCTCGTTGACTCCCCCTGTTTCACCGGCCATCTGCACGACGCCTGCAATCATGCGACCATCGGGCCCAAGGCGATGAGACTCGATCAGGAACCCCTCGGGCAACGACAACCCGTCATTGATATGTTCCCTGACGCGAAGGAAAAACTGTTCGAATTCAACGTGTCCGGAGGCGCGGGCCGAAATCTCCAAAGCCGTGGTGATGCGAACATTCGAATGCAACAGCAGGGACAAGCACCGGAAGCTGACCATGGCCGCGGATTTCCGGATGATGTTTCCGATAGTCGGAACGCGGGTCAGAGCTATCTGCACCCTCGGGATGCGATAGATCTTCGGCCAATACTTGAAAAGCATGACCAAGCCCGCCACGGGAACGATCAGGTAATACGGCTGATTGATGAGAATCTGCGAAAACGCCATCATGATCTTGGTCGCCGTCGGCAGGCTCACGTTCATCGCCCCGTAGAGCTTGGAGATCGCGGGAACGAGCGTGAAGCTCATGACGATCACCACCACGAAGGATAGCACCAGCACGATAGCGGGATAGATCAACCCGGCTTTCAGCTTCTTCAGCACGCGCTGGCTCTTGTCATTGGACCGCGCGATCTGACGAAAGATTTCGTGAACCTGCCCGGATTCCTCACCGGCCCGGATGAGCGCCACGATATCCTCGGTAAACAGATCGGGATGCATCGCGAAACAGTCGCTCAGCCGCTCTCCCTCCAGCACCTTCTGCGAAATATCCGCCACGACGCCGCGATACCGGGGCGTGCTCAGGCGACCGGAGATCAATTCAAGGCTCTTGATCGTGGAAATATTCCGCTCCAGGCATCGAGCGAGACCGCCGAAGAGCGTCACCATCTCCTCCTTGCCCGGTGCCTTCGTCGTCGCGCGGTGGACGGCCTCGTCCACGCCCACGATATCCGTGACCACCGCCGTCTCATTCGGGGCTTTCCCCGCGCCAAGGATGGCCTTCTGGTCATCATCGGTATCGACGATGACCGGAATGGACCGGGCAGTATGAATATTAGTAAGGACGACCTTCTTGAGCATGATTTACCGGATGCTGGGCCGCACGAGAGTTATCGTATTTACCTGATTCACGCCAGCAGTCGCTGAGGTAATCGTTGCGCCGGACTGATACTCCATCTGGAGCGTCGCCGTCTCGACGGTGCCGAGGTTGGCGATCACCAGGGCATCGGTCGTAAACGTCAGGCTCTCCACTGCGGACTCCGCTGGCAGGAGTCCGGAGATTTCATCGGGGGTCAGTCCCAAATGATAGAGCCTTGCCGCCTGCTCCTGGTAATTGAAAGCCCGCGAGACTTTGGCATTTCCCTCCTCAAACGCCGTCATCGTCACCGCCAGCGAAACGGCTGCCCCGATCGCCACCAGGAGGATGCCCGACGCAACCAGCGTCTCGACCAGTGAGTAACCTCGATTTTTCATTGGCGATAGACCTCCAGCCAGGCGTTTCGGTCCGCGAAGGACTCCAGATTTCCCCAGGCCGCAACATCTCTCTGAACCGTCACGCTGCCGCTCACCACCCGCACCTCCCGGTTCGTCCGGAATCCCCCAGTCACAGTCAGGCTATGCCCGCCCAGGTTGAAGCTCAGAGGGCAGGCCTCAAACACCCCGGCGAGTCGCCATGAGGCATTGCTGGCAAGAGCGACGGTCGCGCTGCCGTCCATTTTCTTGATGGCAAGGTACACTCTCCGTGTGTTGCTACCGGAGAGCGCGATGGGCATGACTGCCCCGGCCGAACCCACGTTTTGGACATAGACGATACGCGCCATGGGATAGCTCTCGCCCGTGACGGCATTGGGAACTCCCACGAGCGTGAGGCTGGTCATGTTGCCGATGATCACATAGTTGCCGGAAATGTGCCCGAGATCGATGGTCACGGCGCCTGTACCGTCCGTCGTCGAGCCATCCTTGATCTGGGATGCCTGGGGATCGACCACTATCGGCGCGAGGTTGCCCAGCCGGACGGCGAGAGAGTTCACGTTGCCTCCCGGGCTGACGACGTTGAGCGGGCCGTCATAATATCCTCCGCCCGAGGTTACCGGTACGAAGGGAAAGTTGAGCTGCATTTCGCAGCCAGCAATCACAGCCAGGTCTGCGATCGATGCCGCCTGGAAGGTCCGTGCCGACAGTCCGTAGGCGCCCGCCTGCCATGTGACGAAATTTGCCGCCCCGAGAACACCCCCTCCCAGGAAAACATTGCCGGTAACGGGAGAGATCACTCCGCTTCTTTGAACGGTCAGCAAATCCCCCGCGAAAATCGGGCTTCTCGATTTTGCGTAGAACGTCCAGGGAAGCTGGTCACGCCCATCGGAAAGCGTACCGGAAATGACCGATTGAAAACCGATCCCGAGGCCCGGTGAAAAGTGATTCACCTGCCCGAACGTAGTCCCGCCACTCGTTCCATGCTGGACCGTCATGGAGTTTAGCGGCACTAGGACCTGCCCCGAGGCGGTCAGCGAAAAACTCCCCCAGCCATCCAGAGCGCCAAAGTCGATGGCGGGCGGCGTCTGAAAGGAATAGGGCAGGACATTTTCCAGCAGGTACTCGGTCGCGAGCGCCCGGCTGTTCTCCAGGACGATGCGCCGGTTGATCGCAGGCTTCACCGCGTTCTCCACATAGCTCACGCGGCTGCCCAGAAGCGAAATCCATGCAGCCAGCAATACCGCACCCACCACGCAGATGAGCAGGGAATACACCAGCACCGATCCAGATGCTGCGCTCGTCTCCCGGCGTTTCATAAGGCGGGAAACATAGGCACGACCAAAAAGAAGGAGGTCCGGCTCCCCATCGCACCGTAGGCCGCGCGGGGATCTCCATTCCCATAGGCGGGGTTGGTTTCATTGGCCAGCACCGGGGTCGCCGGGTCAGGCCACCAGAGGAAATAAAACGGCCTTTCCGGCGCCACCTTGAAAAGGTCGTACCCCGTATCATCCGGAGACATCCGCCGGGCCAGCTCGAAACTGACCGCAGTCACGGGAAAATCCTGAGGATCGCTCTCCGGATAAAAGATGTCGTAGTAGTCCGTGGGAGCGCGATTCTGAGCGCTATAGTTGTCGTATCTCCGCACGGAAACATACGTGCCGTTCGGAACTCCCTCGGTCGCGATCATGTCCAGTTCGTACACCGCGCGTACGCTCAAGGCTGTTTCGGAAGTCGACGGCTGCAGAATGAATATCGAAAGATTCGTCCGCCCAGCCGCGCCTCGATAGCCGAAAAAAAATCCGGCGTCCGCGACACCATTGTTCTCGAGAAACGTTCGGAAATCCTCCGGCGTTCCCAATGTTCGCGCATCAAAGTTCGGATACTGACCCTGATCAATGTTGATGCTTGTCGGACGAACGATGGAATCTCGCCCCGTCCGGGCCAGGCAGAAAACAGCGGTCGCCCGGGAGATGTCTTCGTAGAACGCCTGCCTGAGCAGTTCCGCCTGGGCAACTCTCCCGTAATTGGGAGCCACCCACGTTTGAAGTTCGGTCCCATTGATTCCGTACAGGGTAAAGAGCGCGCCGCCAGGGAGCTGGATCTTGGTATACTGGCCATACCGATTCGCCGACTGGGAAACCGCGCGAAAAGCGATTACCGCCACAGTCAGGACGCAAACCGCGATGGCCGCGGCCATCAGCAGCTCCGAGAAGCTGAAAGCACGGGGGCTCCGATGGCCGACGCCCCGCGACGGGTGCCGCCATCTAGTGATTGGTGGGCGCGGCGTCATCCCGCTTGTATACGCCTCCGAGAGCAGACTCCTGTTTGGTCTCGTCCTTTGCGGCTGTGGCCGAGCTGCCGCCCAGCTTGTACCGCACCGCAGGAGTCATATCGACAGAGAGCCTCATTTTCCGGTTGTTGGCCGTTCCATCAGCATCGACAAATCCCAACTGAACCTCCTTCGAGGTTACGGAAATCACGCGAATCTGCTCCGTTTGTCCGGAGATAAGCGCCGGCAGCAGGTCATTCTGCCGTATCGTGATCGAGCCAAGCAGCACGGCCACCCCGCCGCGCGCCTCCACGACACCAGCCAGCGGCAGCTCACTGATCACGTCCCGCAGCTTGCTTTCCTCACTTTCCACAGGGGCGGCCTTGCCCTGCTCGACTTTCTTGGGAGGTTTTTTCCCAAAGGGATTTCTTTCGCTCGACGACACCGTAAGCGACGCCTTTTGCTGCGGCAGAAGCCCAATCTCCTGGCTCCGCGCCTCCAGGCAGCCCACCGCGAACATTGATAGCAAAACAATTCTCTTCATCGCGTGCTGGATATTGGCTGCTCCAGGATGGCATCGACCTTGAGATCGCTCTCGCCCGTGCCGGGAGCGATCTTGATGCTGGCGACCCTTAGCGTCGGCAGTTCGGTCTCGATCGCCCCGAACCAATTGAGCAGCCGCGCATAGTTGTCCTCAAACGAAAGATGCGCTCGCATCACATACGGAAGCGACTTGTTGTTTTTGATGGAGGTCACCTCGTAGCGTTGCGAGAGGCTGACGAGGTTGTCCTGCTTGATGCGGAGGGAAATGCGCAACTCGGCGCTTTGCGACGAATCAGTCTGGTCGAAATACGGCTGCCAAGTCGTGAGGAAATCGATCAGCTTCTTGGAGCTCTTTTTGAGCTCCTCCAACTGGCGCTGCTCCCCCATGAGTTGAATCGAGGCGACATCAGCCGCCTGGCTGGCCCGGGCCGCCTCGCCTTGCATCTTGACCATGCGCCCATTCATCCAGCTCGTCACCTGGAGCAAGCCAAGCAGCAGGATCAGGACGATGACACAGGCTATGTGCTTGTTATTCATTTCGAAGGGCTGGCGGGTTCAGATTGAGGGCGGGAGGGGTCCTGCCAGAGCAGGGTTGCCTTGTAGTCGATCTCCTGCCCGTTCACGGTCTGCTGCGGAGAGTAGGTGCGATAGCGTTGGGCGGCGATCTTCTCCAAGGTGCTATCGAGCTGCCGGGTTGAGTCACTATTGAGTCGCATCGAGACCTTGACCTGATTTGGCGAATCCTCATCCCGTTCGAGGCGCAACTCAACCAGCGTCGAGTCCTGCGCGATGCTGCGAGCGATCTCCACGACCAATGGCTGCAGGGGCCGGGTGGTATCCACCCAGGCAACAATATCCGACGCCTTCTTGGCTTCCCCTTCCAGGTCGCGGCGCTCGGTCTGGGCCTGCTTCAACGCCGCATCATAATCAGCCTTGCGCTTGATCGCCGCCTCCTTCCTCTGCACCTCCTGGCTGAGACGCAGGAAGAAAATGCCATTGAGGCCGACCGATGCGGCGATCGTCAGGTAAAACAGCATCGGCAGCAGGCGAAAGAGCGGCGGCAGCGGAGGGCTTATCCCCTTGCGCTCCGTCTTCAGATCGTCGATCGATTTGGCGATGATTTGCATTAGTACTGAGCGATCAGGCTCCAGAGCAGATCCGGTTGGGAGAGATCCGTGATTTTATGGCCGGCGAAGAGTTCCTGCAACGCCTCTGCCAGGCCATCATACGGCTGGTCGCAGATCAGGACGATTTCGCTCTCGGGAGCGACGCGCTGCTTGAAAGGCGTCACGAGATCGATCACCGGGTCGAGCGTGTCCTCGTAGACATCCGTGCGGGATCGCAGTTCCAGCCAGCGATCCTGATCCTGCACAAGGGCGCACACCGCGCCCATGCAGCAGACGATGTAGAAACATGTCGCTGTCTTTTCTCCACTGCGCGTCGTGTTCGTCGCGGCCAGGGCGTGGCGCAGCAGCACATAGGAGCCGCAGCAGACACGCCCCATGTTGAGACCGGCCTCCTTCAGCATCCCTTCCAGCTTCTTGATGTAGTCCTCGTCGGTCGACAGCAGGATGCTCGCGTTCGTCTCAGGGTTATGCGTGACGGCGTACCTCTTGCCGCGCTCATACCGCGCGCCCAGCACATTGCGCGGGGTCGTCTTGATGACATCCTCGCTTCCCGGGCGGCGGGAGAGATTCGTTTCCAGGCTGATGACGTAGCGGGTGTTCAGCGAAACGGCGCACCATCCATCATCCGCCAGGTCCTTGATCTGAATGGAGGCCTGGTTGATCAAGTCCTTCAGCTCTCCGCGGATCAATCCGCCTTCCGTGAAACGACCATTCTTTTGGACCCCCCGCCATCCCAGCGAAGCCTTTCCCACTCCTGTCAGCACCGTGCGATGAGTCGGAAACCGCCTCCTCCAGCTGGCCGACGGATCATCGGGTTCCGGCCGGAATGCTGCAAAATTCAATACCGAAACGACATCCTTCAGGGTCATGGCGCTACCTCCACCTGTTTCTCCAGATATTCTTCAATTTCCTCCCAGGAGTTCCCGACCTTCGACATGCCGGAACTGCTGCGGAAACCCTCGTCCGACCGGATCTGGACGCTCTTCTCAAAATTGAACATCCCGCGCTTCCAGCCCGTCTCGAGTTCCTGGTCGATTTTCTTGAAGTCGCCGCGCCGGATCACATTGATGATGCCATCATACTGGAGCATCACCTCATGGATCGGGAATCTCTTCCCCAGCCCCTCGTCCAATAGCAGCCGCTGGCACATGACGAGCCGCAGGGTGTCCGCCAGCGTCTCCTGGGAACTCTCCAGCCGGTCGGATGGAATGAGCTTCAGGAAGCGCTGCACGGTCTGGGACGCCGACGAGGTATGCAGCGTGGCCACCACGACGTGGCCGGTTTCCGCCGCCTGGAGCGCGATCTCCGCCGTCTCGCCGTCACGAATCTCTCCCACGATGATCACATCGGGCGCCTGGCGCAGAGCCGCCCTCAGGGCCATCGAGAAGTCGATCTCGTCCGACCCCATTTCACGCTGGGAAACCAGCGACGGAAGCCCGTCCGGATAAACAAACTCGATCGGGTCCTCGAAGGAAATCACATGCTCCCTCCGGCGCTTGGCCCGGTGCAGCACCATGGAGGCGATCGTGGTCGACTTGCCACTGCCGGTCGCGCCGCAGATCAGGAACAGTCCATTCTTGGCCTCGAGGAAGGACTTGATCGCCGAGGTCGGCACCCGGATTGCCTCCGGGGCGGGAATCTTGCTCGGCAGAAGACGCAGCACCCAGCGCAGCCGCCCGCGAGTCACCATCTGGTTGACGCGAAAGCGGTAATCAAAAAGATCCATCGCGCTATCGTCGCACCCGGGCTCCAGATGCTCCGGCACGGCCATTTCAAAGACGATATCGTCGTAAATCAGCTGACCGTTGTACTTGTAGCTCAGCCTCTCCTGCGGGGTCAGGTAAAAGTCACTGACCGACGCAGACGTCGCCAGCTCCTTGATGCGCTGGGCAACAGGCGAGTCTGGAGGGAGGTCAAGCAAACGCATGGCAAGCTGGTTATTTTATGGAATCCCCGGGCGTCCGAAAAGCACCATTTCTCGCCCTACCCCGAAATCACCGGCGGCAGCGTGAATGCCACGCCATTGCTGTTGATGGTCAGAGTCTTGGCCACGACGCTTCCGTTGAAGGTCCCGTTGAGATTCACCGTGTTGTTCGGAGCCACGAGTTTGCCGTAGCCCGCACCGCCGCTGTTAATCGTGAAGTCCCCGCTGTACATGTTCAATTGCAGATAATCTGGATTCGCCGAGTTTCCCATAGTGACTCCACTATTGAGCGTGAGGTTACCCGCCATGGTCACGATCACAGGACCCACTACGACGACCTTCGCATTGGAGTTCAGGTTCATGGAGGTAAAACTGTAGACGGATGGAGTCGTCGCTCCCGCCACTCCGATGATGATCGTTTCATTCGCATTCACCTGACCATAATTCCCAGGAGTCAAGGTCAGCGTACCGTGATTTTGATTCACGTTCGCATAGTTAGTTGCCGAGATGGTGGCAGTGCCGCTGTTCTGACTATAGGTATTACTGTTTGTGGGGCTCTGAGGCGCCGTCACGGTGGGCATGTTGGGCGGTGTCGCCCGCCGATAGACCTTTCCCTGGACGACAGCGCCGTTGTTAAAAGTGACTTGATATACCGGCGTCGTCGCGCCCGTAAGGTCAACGATGCGGCGGGTATCAGTGGCAGGGACCACCTCCGTGCCGTCCGAGTTATACTGTCGCCCCAGGATGATCGAACTCTCGCTCCCGTTGAAAACAAGCTTCGGCAGGCCTGGAAAATACACGTTCCCCTGCGCAATCGTAGAGCCGCTGTTAAAGTTGATGTAACTGGGCAGGTTGCCCTTCTCATTCGTGTAAATCAGCGAGCCATAGAATGTCCCATTCACCGAGGCGTTTCCGACCAGGGCGCCCTCGGGGATGCCAGATGAGGCGGATGTATAGGTAACCGTGGCGACGCTGCTGGGAGTAAACCAGCTTTCCTTCCCGGAAGGCCCGTAGACCCGGGCCTTCACTGTGAGCTCTCCAGTCCCGCCCGATTCGGGAGTGAAGGTACCGCTGGTTCCTCCGCCAAGCGCCAGGAGGGTTGCCGCCGCACTGGTCGGCCTGCCACTTGATCCAGCGCCCGGATCCGTACCATCCTGCGTGTAGTAGATCTGAAACCCGTCAGGCAATGTCCCGGACGCCGTAATGGTCACCGCCACAAGAGCCGAGCGCTGGCCCGTGGCCGGACTGATCGAGGGCGCGGCCAGGGCGGTCAGAGTTTTTGCCACGGAAAGCGTCTGCACAGGGCTATCGGCGTAGTAATCCTCTTTGTGCGACTTTGCCATCGCCGACACACTCAATGTCGAGGAGGTTCCCCAGTTGGAAATCGACAGGTCAATGGCCGCCGAGGTGGTCCCGCCACTGGCGGTTGCGGGTGTCGTGGTCCCTAGGCCGGTGTAAATCTCAAAATAGGACGTTCCCTGATAGGCTGAGGCTATGCCCGACAGGCTCACGGTGGCGGTGGCAACCGGAACGGCAACCGAGGTCGAGCCAAACATCATCCCTCCCGCCTGCTGATAGGTCAGGCTCGTCGGCCCGGTCAGGGAAAGACTGAGCGTCTTGACCAGATTGTCATAAGTTGCGTTCACCATCGGGCTGTCCGAGTACGCCGCCGAGTTGGATTTCACCCATGCTGTCACCTGTGTATCCGGATGGAATGACGGGAGACTGCCGCCGGTATATTCCTGGGGCGCCCCGCCAGCGATCTGATAGTAGATCTTGGAGGCGGCGGAGTTGGGATTGCTCAGTGACAGATCCGCCATCGGAAACAACTCCAGGTCGTAAGACCCCTCGCTCCGGCTGAATGTCGGAGGACTCAACTGGGCCAGATCGCTGCTTGACGGGGTCGCCGAGGGAGCAGCCGCAGCACTTGTCGAGGCAGTAGCTCCGAGATCGGGCGCCGAGGGCTGGGCATCCGATACCCCCCACACCCAGTGAGGCGTCGACTCGGCGAGGGATACAGCATCCATCGTCTGCTGCCGTGTTTCCGGCCCTGGAGTCGAGGCCCCCGCAGCCGTCCTGCTCTCATCCAGCGAGAACTCTCGTATTCCCTGCCCCGTCGAGGCGACCTCAAATCTCCCGGCCTCTCCAGCAGCGGAGGCAGGCACCCACACGGCTCGCAGCTCGCTCCCCGCAGCTTGCTCCGCGGATTGTTCCGTCGGAGTCAGCCGGGGGTCGACAAAGCTGCCAGAGAGGCCGATGGCGACGGCAGCGGATGTGCTCGACGCCCGGGTCTGCAGCTTGGTCAGGACCTGCTGGGCCGTCGCATTGGCCGGGATTGTTCCTCCGTTAGCCGCATAAAGTTGAACCGCCGTGTTCAGATTCGTGACATCCGACCGCAGTTTGCTTTCCCGGGCATTTTCCTTGGCTGTCGTCGCGACATAATATCCCGCCGAAGTCAAAACGGAAATCACCGCCACGGTCAGAAGAATCTCGACCAGGGTAAACGCCCAAACACAAGGCGCTGGTTTCACCAACTTCACGCAACAATGATGATCCCTCCCTTTTCCAGAAGCCAGCAAAAAACTCCATGAAAGCACTTTGGGTCGAAATCAGTTTATGCAACTGAATGCGTAAATTCTCTTCATTTTTGGACTATCCGAATACACTTTGGGCTGGTAAATAGCCTGCCAACCCCCTACTTATTCACATCCCGCAGACTGAATCTGCGGAGACGCTGCTGCCCAACCCAATGAAGAGCCTGTGTTTTCGTTCTGCCCGTGAGGCTCGTAATGCGATTGCCTGCCCCGGCAAGCAATCTGCGATGGTTATTGGGATGTTGCTTTCCGGCATGTACGGCGCCGCAGCCCAGCAGAGTGAGCCCACCGTTATTTCCCAGCAGCCCCCGGCGGTCGTAACCCAGACCCCCGTGCCCCAGCCGACTCAGCCGCCGTCGATCCGGGTCAGCGTTCCGACACCCTCCAATATCGCCCCCGCCCCGGTCGTGGCTGCCACGCCTGCCGTGCCGGTGAATGCTACGCCGATCGCGCAGATGACGGTGCCCCTGCAGCCGCAGACGATTCCGGCACCTGCTTTCGAGGTCTATCCCGACTACAACTGGGGCAACGCCATGGCGGCCAAGCTCCGCAATGCCCCGGCCAAGCTCTACGAATTTGACCGGGCCTCGCTGCGCGACGTCCTGCGCTTCCTCGCGGATGACGCGGGCATCCCCTTCGTCGCCTTGCAGGAGTCCTCCGCCGCGGAGAATACGCTCGTCACGTTCACCCTCAAAGCCAGTCCGTTCCGCACGTTGGAAACCGTGGCCAAGGCCAATGGCGTGACGATTTTCTACGAGAACGGTGTCTGGTTCATGCGCCCTACGAACGAAAAGGAACTCGTCGGACGCATCTACAAGATCAAGTTCAACCCTCAGGACAACGTCAAGTATGAGGGCGGCAACGGCACCACCGGCGGCAGCGCCAACTCCAGCTCCAGTTCGTCCAGCGGCATGGGCATCGGCGATATCAATATGCAAGGCGCCACCACGGTCTTTAAAGTGGAGACGCCGAAGATCATCGACCAGATCAAGTCCCTGCTCGGCATCCCGACGAGTTCCGTATCGGCCACGCAAGCCGGCGAGGCCAGCGTCGAAAACTTCGGCACCCTGCAGACCACTCCTTCGGCCATAGCTCCCGGCAGTCAACTTGCCGCGAATTCCGGGGGGGATACCGGCCCTCAGGTGATTTACAACGGGGATTCCGGCACCGTTTACGTCATCGCGACACGCCAGCAGCACCAGTGGGTCGAGGGATACCTCAGCGCTGTCGACCGTCCCCAGGCGCTCATCGGCATCGAGGTGAAGTTTTTTGAGACCACCAAAGACCCATCCAAAGAGCTCGGTATCAACTGGGCCGGGACGCTCCAGGGCGGGTTTGACGTGTCCCTGACGAACATTCAGGCGTCGCCCAGCGGATCGATCAACATCGATACCACCGACCAGAACGCCCGTCAGTCCGGCCAGCTTCCATCCGGAGAATCTCCTTACAATTACTCCACCTACAACAAGGACTACACAGTATCGGCGGCCATGCCCTACTCGGCGGTGCTCTCGGTGCATGATGTGTCTGTCGCGCTGGGAGCCTTCCTGAGCGACAACCAAACCACCACGGTACAATACCCCCGGGTGCTGACCATTAACAACCGGGAGGTCGTCATCCGCAGTGTGGTCAACCAGCCGGTGCTCGCCTCGTCGTCGTCCGTCACGCCCGGTGTCGGAGGCACCACGACAGCCGAGGTGGAGTACCTGCCGATCGGAACCATCATCAACATCCTGCCCAAGACGATGCCCGATAACTCGGTTGTGTTGAACGTTGCCATCACGATTTCCTCGATCGTCGGCACGACCACCATCCAGGGCAACTCCTATCCCATCGCCTCATCGCGCATCTACAATGCCGCCCTACAAGTTGACTCGGGATACACCCTCGCCGTTGGCGGCCTGGAACAAGCCTTCGACGATTACGCCCGCAATGGCGTACCGTTCCTCCGGGACATCCCCGGCATCGGAGAGCTGTTCAAGGCCAAGGGTCGCTCCCGCAGCAAGAAGAACCTCATCATCTTCATCACCCCCACGATCATCACCAACCGTATGAGCTCGCCCGGCATCGCCGAGGTGCCTCAAAGTGTGATCCCATTGCGATCCAACGAACCGACTCCGCCCGCCTTCACGCCGCAGGGCCGGCTCGTTGGCGGAGCAGCCGCGATCGACGAAGCAACCCGCTGGCTGGAGCGTCAGATCGAGTACTACCGCCAGGTCACGAAGGAAAACCGAACGGACAAGGATTCCATGCGCCAGCTCGCCTCGGTCATTAACTCCGCCCAGATGCTGCTCACGGAAATCCAACTCCTCGAGGACCAGAATCCCGGCAACATCTCCCAACTGGTGAAGAAGGAAGAGCGGACGCTGAGTCTCATTCAGGACCTCAATAAAGTCCAAAGCGCAGCCCGCCAGGACCTGATGTCCTTCTAATCCGGCATTTTTTCGCACTATCTCGCAGAGAATGAATCTTCTGCGTTGATTTTCGCCCCATTTCTCCAATGATGCCGCGCGGGGTGAATACAACGGCCGATTATATCTCATCGGGATTCGCAAAAATTGACGCGGATCTGAACTTCTTGATGGAATGTCTGCGCGAGGTTCTTGAGGAACTCGGGGAAGAGCAGGCGGCGAGGTTCCTTCCGTGGCAACCCAGCGGGGAAGTGCACGACTCGAAACAGCCGCCCTTCCGCATCGAACAAGCCTACTCCATCGCCTTTCAGCTTCTGAACATGGTGGAGGAAAACGCCGCCAGCCAGACCCGACGACTCAGGGAGATCGAGCACGGGTTGACCGACGAGCCCGGCCTGTGGGGCGAACAGCTCGCCCGCGTCCGCGATGCCGGCATCACGCCCGACAAGATCGTTGGCTCGCTGCGCGAGGTTCGCGTCGAGCCGGTGCTCACCGCTCATCCGACCGAGGCCAAGCGCGCCGCCGTCCTCGAGCAGCACCATGCCATCTACCAGTTCCTGACCTCGCTGGAAAACAAGACGCTCACCCCGTCCCAGCGCAGCGCGATCCGCGACGAGATCAAGATCGTCCTGGAGCGCCTCTGGAGGAGCGGGGAAATCCTGCTCGAGAAGCCCGAGGTCGCTTCGGAGCGCCGCGACGTCATTTTTTACCTGCGGGAGGTTTTCCCCGCAGCCGTCAACCAGCTCGATGCCCGGCTCCGTCAAGCGTGGAAGGACACCGGCTTTGACGACGCCCTCCTCGACGACCCTCACGTCTGGCCGCGCCTGCGCTTCGGGAACTGGGTGGGCGGCGACCGCGACGGACATCCCTTTGTCACTGCCGAGGTCACCAAGGCCACGCTGGCCGAACTGCGGTTGAACGCCCTCGTGGTCATTCACCGTCATCTCACCGCCCTCGCCTCAAAGCTTCCGCTCTCGAGCAACTTCCAGCAGGCCCCGCCGGAGCTGGAAAAGGCCATCGTCCGCCTGTGGGGTGAAAACCCGGAGTTTGCCGAAACCCTCGCCCGCCAGTACTCGGACGAGCCATGGCGCCAGTACGTCCTCCTCTTGCAGGCCAAGCTCCCGCTTTCCGTCGGAGTCGGCAACAAACCCACTGCGGTCGAGGAGGCCAAGCACCACTACCGCACCCCCGACGAACTGGACGAGGATCTCGCCCTGCTCTCGGACTCCCTCGTAACGGTCGGGGCCAAACGCCTCGCCAATACCGCCGTGTGGCCGGTACGCCGGGCGCTGGATATCTTCGGTTTCCATCTGGCTTCGCTCGACATCCGCCAGAACAGCAAATTTCACGACCAGGCGCTCATGCAGATCCTGGCGGCCATCGGCCAGCCCGCTCCCGACTTTGGCGAATGGGATGAGGAGCGCCGCGTCGCGTTTCTCACCAAGGAACTCGAGTCGCCCCGCCCGTTCCTTTACGAGCACTCGGGTATCGGCGAGCAGGCCGATGCGGTTCTCTCGTGTTATGCCGTTCTTAAGGAATACCTGAAGAACTACGGTCGCGATGGCCTCGGTTCACTCATCGTCAGCATGACGCGCCAGTTTTCCGACCTGCTCGTCGTGTATGTCCTCGCCCGCGAGGCCGGGCTGATGAAGTGGACTCCCGAGGGGCTCCTTTGCGAACTGCCGGTGGTGCCGCTCTTTGAGACGCTCGACGACCTTGAGCACAGCGCCGGATTGATCGACCGCTTCCTCGCCCACCCTATCACCCAGCGCAGCCTTGCCCATCACCAGGTCGACCGCACCAAGGTGCTTTCGCTTCCGCACAGCACCCCGGTCCAGCAGGTAATGATCGGCTACAGCGACAGCAACAAGGATTGCGGCATCCTGGCCAGCCAGTGGGCGCTGCACAAAGCCCAGGCCGGCATCGCGTCGGCTGGCAAGAAATACGGTATCAAGATCCGGTTCTTCCATGGTCGCGGCGGCACTATCAGCCGCGGCGCGGGCCCGACCCACCGCTTCCTCGGCGCTCTGCCGCTCGGCTCCATCCAGGGCGACCTGCGCCTGACCGAGCAAGGCGAGACCATCGCCCAGAAATACGCCAACCTCGTCACCTGTACCTACAATCTGGAGCTCCTCCTCGCAGGCGTCACGGGATTCTCACTGCTGGAGCAAAACCAGCCGCCAGTCATCCAGGAGGATCAGGAGATGTGGGAGGTGCTGGCCGCCAGCAGCCAGCAGGCCTACTCCAAGCTCATTCGCTCGGAAGGCTTCATGACCTTCTACTCACAGGCGACGCCGATCGACGCGCTGGAGATCAGCAGCATCGGGTCCCGCCCCTCCCGCCGCACCGGGCAGCGCACGCTCGCCGACCTCCGCGCCATTCCGTGGGTATTCAGCTGGAATCAAAGCCGCTACTACCTCCCGGGCTGGTTCGGCGTGGGTTCCGGCCTGAAGGCGCTCGCGGAAAGCGATCCGACCGCCATCGAGAAACTGCGCGGCATGCTCAAGACGTCTCCGCTCGTTTACTACGTGCTGACCAACGTCGAGACCAACATCGCCAGCGCCGACAAGAGCATCATGGAGGCTTACGCCAACCTGGTCACAGACGACGCGGCGCGGGAATCGATCCTGGAAACGATCCTGGCCGAGTTCGATCTCACCCATCAGATGATGGCCGAGGTGTTTGGCGGCAGCCTGGAAGCCCGCCGCCCGCGCATGCTCAAAACCCTCGGGTTGCGCGCCCATGCCCTGCGCGTCCTGCATGAGCAGCAGATCGAAATTCTGAAAAAATGGCGCGCGGCCAAGGCCAATGGTTCCCATGATACCGAGAGACTCCAGCCCAAGGTGCTCCTCTCGATCAATGCCATCGCCAGCGGCCTGCGCACCACGGGCTAGGCTCGCGCGACAGCTCAAAACACAAAAAAGCGCCGGTCCTTTCGGATCGGCGCTTTTGTCTGGAAAAGAAAGTCGGCCGGTGTTGGCCAGCCGGACAAGCGGATCAAGACCTGGGCGTACTCGCGATGATCCCGGTGGATTCCTTGGCCAGGCGGGTGATTTCATCCCACTTGCCTGCCTTGATGAGGTCCTTCGGCGCGAGCCAGGAACCTCCGAGCGCCGCGACCAGCGGATCGGCGATGTAGGAGCCCATGTTGGCGGAATTCAGCCCGCCCAGCGGGATGTACTTCAGCCCGAGGTGGGCATATGGCGCAGCCACCGCCTTGAGGTATTTCAACCCGCCCGAGGGTTCGGCCGGGAAGAGCTTCAGCAGCTTGCAGCCGCCTTCCACGGCGAGCTCGATATCCGTCGGAGTGAGGACACCGGGAGCAAAGGAAATTCCCTGCTCGCGGGCTGCCGCCAGCACGCGCGGATTGAAGCCCGGGGCCACGGCGAAAGCCGCTCCGGATTCCTTGGCAAGCTTCGCCTGCTCCGGTGTGAGCACCGTGCCCACGCCAGCCACCATCTCCGGCACCTCGGCCGTGATGGCCTTGAGGGCGTCGATTGCGGCGGGAGTCCGCAGGGTAAGCTCCATGACGTTCACTCCCCCGGCGAGGAGCGCACGGGCGAGAGGTACTGCGTCATCGACTCGGTCGATGATCAAGACAGCGATGATGCCGCATTTTTCAATCTTGGCGGCCAGGCTGGGGTCGAATGCCACTGACATTTTATCCCATACTGGCACAGCAGGATCGAAAATAAAGCATTAGCTATCCTAATTTCCGCCACAAAGGCGGAAGCGAACCGCTACGCCTTGCTTTCCACGCTCGTATCGATGAGCTCGGCATCAAGGCCCTTGCCACCGGTGGTCAGCGAGGACCACCAGAGGACGATCGGAGACGCGATGAAGATCGAGGAATAGGTTCCGACCAGCACGCCCACGATGAGCGAGAAGGCAAAGTCGTTCAGCACCGGACCGCCGAAGACGTACAGCGCCACCACTGTCAGCAACACCGTGCCGCCCGTCAGGATCGTACGGGACAGCGTGTCATTGATGGAATCGTTCATCACCTGGGCAATCGAGCGTCGTCCCCGCTCGCGGAAGCCGCTGCGGATTCGGTCAAAGACGACGATCTTGTCGTTGATCGAGTAGCCCGCGATCGTGAGGATCGCCGCCACCATGATAAGCGAAAGCTCGCGACCGCTCAGGGCGAAGACGCCGATCGTAATGATCAGGTCATGCAGCAAAGCGATGATCGATCCCACGGCGAACGAGGTCTCGAACCGGAGCGAAACGTAGATGAAGATACCCAGCAGGCCGAGCGCGAGGGCCAGCCCGCTCTTGTAAGCGAGTTCGCGACCAACGAGCGGGCCGATGTGGTCGACCTGCTCAAAGACGAGGCCGGCCGACGGGAATTTCTCATTCAGGATCTGCTGCAGCTCCGTCGCATGCCCGATACCGGTGCGGACGCTGATAAATTCGCGTCCCGCCACCTGCTCGGACTGGATCACGCTGTTATCCAGATGCGTGCCCACCAGGGAATCGCGCACCGCGTCGGGGGTCACCTTCTCCTTGAAGGAAAAGACAATGAGATCACCGCCCTTGAAGTCGGCGTCATAGTTCGCCGGACCACGCCAGGTGAAGTACCCGATGCTCAGAATGATCAGCGCGACCGAGGCGATGATGAACGGACGGGCATGCCCGAGGAAGTTGAACCGCTTGGCCCGGATAAGGTGCAGCATCGACACCTTCTTGATGGCGTTGAAATGGAACGCCCAGTCGAAGCAGGTGTAGGTAACCAGCAGCGATGAGAACATCGATGCGACGATACCGATCGTCAGCGTGAGGGCGAAGCCCTTCACCGGACCGGAAGCCAGCCAGAAAAGAATGGCCGCCGTGAGGAACTGGGTGACGTGCGCGTCAAAGATGGCGCTGAAAGCCTTCTGGTACGAGGAGTTGACAGCGGCGCGGAGCCCCTTGCCCGCATCCAGCTCTTCACGGAGGCGCTCGTAGATGAGCACGTTGGCGTCGACCGCGATACCGAGGCTCAGGATCAAGCCTGCGATGCCCGGCAGCGTCAGCACGCTGTGGAACATGCTCAGGCATCCGATCACCATGATGCAGTTGATGATCAGCGCGATGATGGCGATGAAACCAACGAGGCGGTAGTAGAGCACCATGAAGATGGTGACGAGGACCAGACCAAAGACACCCGAGAGGATGCCGCTGCGGATGGAGTCGCTACCCAGAGAAGCCGACACAGTGTGCGTCTCCTCGATCGTCACCGGCACGCGGAGCGGATTCTCCAGCGAACTGGCGAGGTCGCGGGCTTCCTTCTCGGTGAAGTTGCCCGAAATCGTCGCGTGGCCAAAGTACGCGCTGGCCTGCAAGGTCGGAGCCGAGATGACCTCGCCGTCGAGCATGATGGCGAGTTGCTCGCCCTGGTGGCGGGCCGCGATGGCGTCGAAATCCTTGGCTCCCTGACTGTCGAGCTCAAGCGAAACACCCCAGCCGCGCTGGTCAAAGTAGGCAAAGGCGCGCTTCACGTGATCGCCGGAAATCTCCGGGCGCTTCTTCACCAGGAGCTTGTACGTGGCCTCCTGGCCGTCGTTGCCAGTGGTCTTGTACTCTTTGACGACATAGCTGGGATCACGAACGATCTGGCCGGACTCGATCTGCTGGATGAGCGCCTGTCCGCCAGGAGCCACCGTGGCAAACTCCAGGCGGGCCACCTGCTGGAGCGACTTCTTGGTTTCCTCCACCTGCTTGGCATCGAGACCCGGGATCTGGACCAGGATGCGGTCCTTGCCCTGCGGGGTGATGACCGGCTCGCCCACGCCATAGTTGTCAACGCGCTTGCGAATGACCTCCACCGCCTGATCAAGCGTGTGCTGAGAGATGTCTTCGTTGCCGCTGTCTCCCAACTTGAGCAGGAAGGACGTGCCTCCCTTGAGATCCAGGCCGAGACGGATGTTCTTCTCCGGCGGGATCGCCTGCTGGAGGCAGAAGGCCGTGACGAGGATGGTCAGGGCCAGTCCGAGCCACCGTTTGCGGGTCGGGATGTCCGTGGCAAAATACCAGCCGAAGAGGATCAACAGGCCGAGGCCCGAGAAGAAGGTGAGGATGGGAGACATACGGAGCAAAGATCAGGCAAAGGCTGCCTGTATGGGGGACTAGGCTTTGGTTTCTTCGGCGGATGCCTCGGAGGACTTGTCGACGGTCGCGATCGCCGCGCGGTCAAACTCGATCTTCACGTTGTCGGCCACCTTGATGAGGACCGAGCGGTCTTTCACATTGACGATGATGCCGTGGATGCCCGCGTTGGTAATGACGTGATCACCGGTCTTGAGGGCGCTGACGAGCTTTTCATGCTCCTTCTGGCGCTTCTGCTGGGGACGGATGAGCAGGAAGTAGAAGATCACGAAAATGAGAACCAAAGGGATCATCTGCACCAGCACGTTCTGCTGGGGCGCTCCGCCAGCAGCGGGTGTGGACTGTGCCAGGATGAGAAGCGTATGGAGATTCATGGAACGTGGGAGGATAGGGAGGCGGCCGCCGCAAGGCAAATGGGAATTACGGCGAGATAAATCGATTTAACAACCCCTCCCCCCGGGCGTGACCGGGTTTCCCCGTCAACCGCGGCTTCCCCTCCCATGGAGGGACAACCTGCGCCGACCAGACCGCGCCCGACCATACTTGACTCCCCAACGCGACAGGTCCAAAAGGAAGAGACCATCTCAGTATATGAGAACTCTCCGCCCCTTTCTCTCCGCGTTTTGGCTGGCGGCTGTCGCCTTCCCCATCCTCTCCTCCTCCGCCGCAAACTGGCCGCAAACCTATCAAGCTCCCTCCGGCTCGATCACCGTGTATCAGCCTCAGGTGGATAGCTTCAGCCAGAACGTGCTGACCTCCCACGCCGCTGTTTCCTACACCCCATCGGGCAGCACCTCCCCGGTCTTTGGAGCGATGTGGTTCAGCGCCACCGTGCAGACAGACCGCGACGCGCGCACCGTCCAGATCCAGACGCTCACTGTCACGAACTCGCGCTTTCCCGGCTCGGGGTCCGTTCCGGTCGACCAGCTCACCAGCGCCATCAACCAGGCCGCCCCCGGGGCCGAACTCTCGCTCGACTCCATCCTCGCCTCGCTCTCGACCACCCAGAAGCAGCAGGCAGCGACGGCAAATTTCAACAACACTCCGCCCAACCTGATTTATTCCGACGTTCCCGCCGTGCTCGTGACTCTCGACGGAGCGCCCCAACTCGCCCCGGTCAGCGGCACAGGGCTCATGCGGGTGGTCAACACGCCGTTTTTCATCGCCCTTGATGTCGCGGCCAAGACCTACTATCTGGAAGGCCCCGGCGCTTGGCTGAGCGCGTCCGATATCAACGGCCCATGGCAGGGAGCTTCCAACGTCCCCGCCGCCGTCACCCAGCTGGCGAGCACGCAAAAAGCCGCCCAGGCTGGCGACCAGCAGGCCATGGCCACGGGATCGCTGCCCAAGATCATCGTCGTCACCCAGCCCAGCGAGCTTATCCAGACCGACGGACCAGCTCAGTTCAGCACGATCTCCGGCACGAGCCTCCTCTACGTCACCAATACCTCGAGCGACGTCTTCATGGACATCAACACCCAGGCGATCTACGTGCTGATCTCCGGTCGATGGTTCACCGCCACGTCGAAAAACGGGCCATGGTCCTACGTCCAACCGTCGCAACTGCCTCCGGATTTTGCCCGTATCCCGCAGGGCAGCCCCAAGGCTGATGCGCTGGCCTTCGTGCCCAGCACCCAGGCCGCGCAAAACGCCGTACTGGATGCCAGCGTGCCGCAGACCGCGACCGTCAAGGCCGACGCTCCCGCCCCCGATGTGAAATACGATGGCGCGCCCAAGTTCCAGCCCGTCGACGGGACCTCGATGCAATACGCGGTCAACACGTCCGCGGCCATCATCCAGATCGGGTCGCAATATTACCTCTGCTCCGACGGCGTCTGGTTCACCGGAGGTTCCCCGACCGGCCCGTGGACTGTCTGCACCTCCATCCCGCAGGTGATCTATACGATCCCGCCCCAGTGCCCGATCTACAACGTCACCTACTGCTACGTCTATGGCTCCGGGCCGGGCGTGGTCTATTGCGGCTATCTGCCGGGCTATCTCGGGAGCTATGTCTACAGCGGTACAGTGGTCTATGGCACCGGGTGGGCCTATCCCGCCTGGGTCAGTGGCAGCATTTTCATCCCGCGCCCGGTCACATGGGGCTTTGGCGCCTCATTCAGCATCTCGACCGGGGGATGGGGATTCAGCGTCGGCTCAGGCTGGGGAGGCGCGGCCTTCTCGGCGGGATTCGTCGCAGGCGGATGGTGGGGCCCCGCCGGATGGCACTCGAATACGTGGAATGGCGGCAGCAACAACAACTGGCGGTCGAACAACACCGTCAACGTCACGAACAACTTCAACACCAACGTCTACAACAAGAACGTCAACCGGCTCGCCGCGAACAACACGATCAACAGCAACAATCGCAACACCAGCATTCACGACAACCAGGCCGCGACCAACGCACAGAACCGCATCAACGAGGCCCGATCCAATGACAATTCCCCGGGCGATCAGCATCGCGACCACGACAGCCGGAACATCTACGCGGGCAATGATGGCAAGGTCTACAAGCAGTCGCTGGATGGCTGGCAGCAGCGCTCGGGCGATAACTGGAATTCCGTCCGCGGAAGCTCGGATGAATCCAGCTTTCACCAGAACGTCGAACCGCAGCTCAATCGCGACGCTTCCGCCCGCAACACGCAGTTCAACCGCTCCGATTACGGCGGCTTTGAACGTGGTGGAGGGATGCCGCGAGGCGGCGGAGGTGGCCGCCGCTAAAAGATCGAAGGCTCGCCTTCGTTAAGGAGGCGCACCCGGTCCAGCAGGTCCATTTGCAAGGCCTTCTCCATCAGGCGCACAGGAGGTTCGTCCAGCGGTTCGTAGCTGAGGCGGAAGGTGCCGAAGTGCATCGGGATCATCGTCTTGGCCCCCAGCTCGAGAAACGCCTGGATGGCCTGCTCCGGGTTCATATGGACATCTCGCTTCGTCGGCGCGTCGTACGCCCCGATGGGGAGCAGAGCGATCTCCACCGGCACCCGCTCGCCGATCTCACGGAATCCATCGAAATACGCCGTGTCGCCGCAATGAAAAACCGACCGTCCACCGTACTCGATGATGAACCCGCCGAATCCCCGGTGGCTGTCGTGCAGGACGCGCGCGCCCCAGTGTTTCGCCGGGGTCATCGTGATCTTGAGCGAACCGTGCTCGAAGGTGTCCCAGCTCTTCATCTCGTGAACCTGGTCAAACCCGAGACCATGGACGAGATTGCCGACATTCTGTGGGACGACGATGGGCTGGTCGCGGGCCACGGCGCGCAGGGTGCGTTTGTCGAGGTGGTCGAAATGGGCGTGCGTCACGAGCACGAGGTCGATCGCAGGCAGGTCGTGAATCTCGAGCCCCGGGTGCTTGATGCGCTTGATGATCTTGAGCCACTTGGCCCAGTTGGGGTCGATGAGGATGCTGTGCTCGGGCGTCTGGACGAGGAAGGACGCATGTCCGATCCACGTGATGCAGATCTGCCCATTCCCGAGCTTGGGAAACTTCGGTTTGATCTTCTCCCCTCGCCGACGGGCAAACATCGAGGGCAGGATCACCTCGGCGAGAAAATTGCGCTTATGCCATCCATCACCCAAGCGCATATCCACATGATTCTGGGGCTTATGCTTCTTGCGCTTCAAAAGACGAACCACCATATCGAGGGGGAGAGTTTCTGATGATTCCTACTGAAAAGCAAATTCTCCGCACTCGCGCCCGCCAGGCGCTCGCCGCTTTTTCCGAGAGAAAGGCGGCTTCAGAAAAAATTTCCCGGCGCCTGGTAGATTCGGTCATCTGGCAAAATTCCCGCGTCATTTACGCCTACCACCCGCTCCCCAGCGAACCCGATTGGCGGCTGGCCGCACAGCGCGGCGACCACATGGTCGCCTTCCCTCGTATCGACGGCGACCGGATGGAGTTTTTGATCCCACAGGAGTTCATCCTCGGCGGATTGGGGATTCAAGAACCGAAGGAAGGCGACATCGCCCCCCCGCCCGACCTGATTCTGGTCCCGGGAATGGCTTTTGATTTATCCGGCGGGCGTCTTGGCCGGGGAAAAGGTCATTACGATCGCTGGCTCATGGGGCATCCCAAGGTTCCCCGGCTGGGGTTGTGCTTTGAGTGCCAGATTTTTGACGCGATCCCACTCGAGGATCACGATCTGAAGGTCGACTCGGTGGTTACCGAGACGCGCGGCCCTTGAGAGACGCAGCCCGGTGATAATGCGAGTCGTCGGCCCGGAGCAGGATCTCCGCCGGTTCCTCCGCGATGCCGCAAGTGGTAATGACGTGGCCGAGCAGGACGAGTGAGGCGATCGCATCGGACACGGCGTCGTGCCACCGATAGCCGGGGTAAAGACGAGCCATCTCCCCCTCCAGCCCGAGTTGCACGATCAGGTCGCCGAGCGAATGGGACGGCAAATCCGGCCAGACGGCTCGCGAAAGTTTGAGCGTATCGACCCAGGGACGGAACCCATGAAACGGGAACGCTCGCAGGAAGCGCTTCTCCGTGGCCGCACCATGCGCAACCACCCATCTGCCCTGCATATGGGACGAGATTTGCGGCCAGAGTTCCAGCAGCGACGGCGCGCCGACGAGGTCCTCCTGGCGGATGCCGTGGACCTTCTGCGCGCTCCAGACGATCGGCTGGTCGGTCGCGAGATAGCTGGCCAGGGCGGTGCGACAATTCGTCGCCGCCCCGGTACAAATAGCTATCCCGATCTGTACGGGAACGTCGGTGCTGCCTTTGCGAGCACCGGCGCTCTCAAAGTCGATGGCGGCGAAATCCGTCTCGCCGACCTTCAACTCCGCAGGATCTCCTCCGTCATTTCCCAGCTCATGCAGGCGTCGGTAATCGACACTCCATACTCGAGTTGGGCGGGGTCCGTGCCGAGCGGCTGGGCGCCGAGCTTGAGATTGCTCTCGATCATCGCACCGATGATTTCCCGGCGGCCGGAGGCGCGCTGCTCGAGGATGCTCTTCCAGACGGTCGGCTGCTTCTTCGGGTCCTTGCCGGAGTTGGCATGGCTGCAATCCACCATCACGATCGGGCTGAGCTCGTTCTTGCGCAGCGTCTCGCAGGCGATGGAAACGTGCTCCGGACCGTAGTTTGCCCCGATGCGGCCGCCTCGCAGGACGACGTGGCTGTCGGGATTGCCAGAGGTTTTGACAATGCTGGTCGACCCATCCTGGTCGATGCCGAGGAAACTGTGCGGCGTCATCGAGCTCTTCATCGCGTCGATGGCCACCTGCACGCTGCCGTCGGTGCCATTCTTGAAGCCGACCGGCATCGACAGTCCGCTCGCCATCTCGCGATGGGTCTGGGATTCCGTCGTGCGGGCGCCAATGGCCGACCACGTGATGAGGTCGCCGATGTACTGCGGGATGATGGGATCGAGAAATTCCGTGCCAGCGGGCAGGCCGAGCGCGGCGATGTCGAGCAGGATCTGGCGGGCCAGGGCGATGCCATGGGCCATGTCGCAGGAGTCGTCCATGAGGGGATCGTTGATCAATCCCTTCCAGCCCACCGTCGTGCGGGGCTTCTCAAAATAGACGCGCATGACGACGAAATACTTGTCGGCGACCTCGCGGCTGAGAGCGGCAAGCTTCTCGGCGTACTCGAGGGCGGCTTTGGGATCGTGGATCGAGCAGGGACCCACCACGACGAGGAGGCGATCATCCTCCCCACGGAGGATGGAACGAACCTGTTCACGGCCGCGGAGGACGGTCTCAAGCTGGGCAGAGGACATGGGCAACTGCTCCTTGATCTGCGTCGGCGTGATCAGGCGGGTAACTCCACGCACGCGGATATTCTCCAGTGGCAAGGCCTCCTCGGCCTGCTGGCGTGGTTCAATAGCGATTTCTGTCATACGGCGGACTGCTCATTATCCCAGAAATGCCAAAGCTTGCAACCCGCTACCTTGCATTCACCGGAATCGAACCATAATCTCTTGCGATGGACGTGTCTGCCCAAGAACCCACCACCAACCGCTCCCGCAGCAAGTTGGAAGGGCTCTTTCTCCTTGCGTCCCAAGCACATGCCGCCGGTCGGCGCATGTTTCGCAGGCTGTCCGGCAAACCACGCACCGTTGCGGAAAGCCCCAATCTTTTGCCCACCCTCATCAAGGTTTTTGCCGCCTTTGCCCGGGTCGATGGCGAGATCCTGGAAGAGGAAATCGACTCCAGTCTCGGCTTCCTGCGGTACGATTACCCGGATGCCGTGTACTCGGAGTTGCGCAAGCTCTTCCGCGACGCCCTGCACGAGCAGCAGGACCTCAACGCCATCGCGCAGAAACTCGGCGCGGAACTGGACGACGAGCGCAAGATCCTCCTCGGCGTCCAGCTTTACGACCTGATCTCCAAGGCCGGCCTCAAGCAGGAGCAGGTCATCGCCTACTACTCCTTCATGTCGCAGCTCGGCATGGCCGCCCAGGCCATCGACATCGTCTACCAGCTCAACGCCAACGAGCAGGGCGACGCCGGGATCTACCACCAGGGCGCATCCCCGCTTGAGGCGGTCAGCTTCGGGCCGCAGGGCAGTTGTGATGTGGCCTTGCGCGGCTTCCAGGACAATGAGCGCATCCTCGCCTACCGCTACAAGGAACTCGTCATCCTGAAGAACCTCAGCGGTCGCAATCTCATCGTGCAGGGCCGCGTGCTCAAGAACGGCGACCTTTGCCGCATCTTCACCGGGCAGCGCATCCTCATCGACGACCAGGTCATCACCCATCAGGACCTCGTCTTTTATTTCAACGCCAAGAAAAACGTCGCCACGCCGCAGATCTTCGTCGCGGTGAACGAAGACGACGAGGTGAGGCTGGAGAAAAACAAGTCCCGCGACTCCTGCCTCCAGGTCACCTTCGGCCTCGGCGTGAAAGTCACCGCGCTCAAGGACGTCGATGCCGTGCTGCGCGACGTCCGCCTCTCCCAAGGCCGCACCGTCGACGCCACGCTGGAAGACAACATCATCTTCCACAACGACAGCGAGCTCGACCTCGGCGATCTCCGCCGCCGGGCGCGTCAATACGGCGGCCGCTTTCAGCTCAAGGCCTCCAAGAGCGAGTACCTCGTCTCGAACAACCCCGGCCTGCTCCACGAGGATGACATCCTCCTTTCCGCCGGCACAGGCGGCGACGTGCTGCTCAAGATCTACTGCGACTACGACCGCAAGGAGGGCCGCGTGGAGGTGCTCCAGGCCGACCGCCCCATCGTGGTGCGCGGCGTGCCGGTGCGCAACTACGCCACGCTGGCCGATGGCGACACCATCCGCATCGACGCGGGCCAGGTGCTGCGCTGCAACTTCACCGAGCGCCTCATCGAAGAGGAGCGCAACATCGTGCGCAATCTCGAGGTGCGCGACCTCGTCTGCCGCTTCCGCAACAGCCAGGTCGCGCTCGACGGTATTTCCTTCTCCGTCCAGCGCGGCGAGATGGTCTGCGTGATGGGTGCCAGCGGCGCGGGCAAGAGCACGCTCATGCGCTCGCTGTCCGGCACCTTCGCACCCGCTCAGGGCGACGTGCTTTTCAACGGACGTTCGTTGTACTCGAACAACGACCAGCTCCGCAAATACGTCACCTACATCCCGCAGCACGACGCCTTTGACGAGCACCTCACCATCGAGGAAAACCTGAATTTCGCCGCCGCCCTGCGCGCGCCCCACCTCTCGCGCCGCGAGCGCCTCCGCCGCATCGACAGCAAGCTGGCGGAACTCGGCCTCAACGAACGCCGCAACTACGTCGTCGGCGCAGCCCACAAAAAGACCCTCTCCGGCGGCGAGCGCAAGCGCCTCAACATCGGCCTCGACATGATCGGCTCGGCCGACGTGTACCTCTTCGACGAACCCACCAGCGGACTCTCATCGAAAGACTCCGAGCACGTCATCGAGATCATTCGCGGCATGTCTCACAACAAGATCGTGCTCGTGACGATCCACCAGCCGACGTCGAAGATCTTCCAGATGTTCAACAAGGCCGTGCTGCTTGACCGCGGCGGCAAGCTGGTCTTCTTCGGCACTCCGCAGGAGATGCTGAAGTACTTCGCCGAGGCGGAACACCAGCAGCATTTCGGCACCGAGATGGGCACCTGCGAGGCCTGCGGCACCACGCGGCCGGAGTTCATCTTCGACGTGCTGGAGACTCCCCTGCGCGATCTCTCGGGCGACATCATTTTCGAGGAAAACAACCGCGGTCAACTCGTCCCGGCCCGCCGCTATTCCCCGGACTACTGGCGCGACAAGTACGAGGCCTACCGCCTCATGAAGGATGTCCAGCAGACCACGCCGCCCCGCGAGGCCTCGCCGCAGCTCCCCTCCACCAGCGCGCGCCGCCGGGAGCCGATTCGCTGGCGCGAGGAGTGGCGGCAGTTCGTCGTCCTGCTCAAGCGCGCCTTCCTGAGCAAGATGCGCATGCCCGCTAATCTGCTCATGACGATCCTCGTCGCCCCGGCGCTGGCTTTGCTCATCGGCTTCGTGCTCCGCTATAACGAAAGCGGGCCGTATGATTTTTCGTCGGCTTATCACATCCCGACCTACCTGTTTCTCTCGCTGGTGGTGGCGATGTTCCTCGGCCTGACCAATAGCGTCGACGACATCCTGCGCGACCGGCCCGTGCTCATGCGGGAGCGCAACCTGAACGTGCGGATCGGCTATTACGTGGCGGGCAAGGCGCTCACGCTCTCCGTGTTTGCCCTCGTCCAGTGCGCCCTCTACACGTGGATCGGCGACGCGCTGCTCTCCGTGCGCGGCGTGTATTGGATCGTCTTCGTCGCGATGTTTCTCACCACCGTGAGCGGCGTCGCCATCGGCCTCGTCATCTCCTCGCTGGTGAATGAAAGCAAGACCGCCGTGCTCGTGATCCCGGCCGTGCTCATCCCGCAGATCATCCTCGCGGGCGCGCTGATCAAGTACGAGGAAATGAACCGCAACCTCGACTTCGTCTACACGATCGAGCAGTGGGCCAACCAGCATCCGGACGCCACCGCCGCCACGCGCAGCGACCTCCAGGTGCCGCTCATCTGCGAGTTCATGCCGATGCGCTGGTCCTATGAGGCGCTCGTCTTTGCCCAAGCCAAGCTGAACCCCCTCACCAGCCGTCAGGAGATTATCCAGAAGCAGATCACGGAACTCGCCGCGATCAAGAACCTCACCGATGCGCAGGAGGACCGGCTCGAGGACCTGAAGGACCTGCTCGCCATCGTCTCAGGCCTCCAGGGCAAAAACGCCAAGGACATCGACCGCAAGCTCCGCGAGGTCGACAACGTCATTCGGGGCGGCCCGCTGGATCGGGCAAAATTCCGGGGACGCGAAAAGGGCGTCACCGCCGAACAGCTCTATATCAACCAGAAGGTGACCGACCTCATTTCCAAGGCCGAGATGGAACAGACGGACTACCGCAACGACATGCCGGGACGCCGCCACCTGAACGTCTTCTTCGGCCCGGTGAAGGAGTACCTCGGCATCAAGGTCAACATGATCTGGTTCAATATCGGCGTACTGACCCTCTCCACCCTGGCGCTGTTCTTCGCTCTTTTCCTCATCCTCAATCATCAAATCCGCACTCGCACGGTTTAAACCCATGAAACCCATTCCGCTCGAAGACACGTTTGCCGATGTTCTGTCCAAGGCCCGTCGCGGCCTCGGGCTCGATCTGTTCTCCGTCGCCCAGCGCGCGGGGGTTCCGGAGGACCGCGCCGCCGCCGTGCTCGACGGGGAATTCGACGAGGAGATCGTTCGCGCCCTCTCGCCGGAGCTTGGCCTTTGCGCCAATCGCACCGCCGCCCTCGGCCGGGGCGACTATGTCCCCGCCCCCGTTTCCCTGCCGGGCCTGGAATCGTTCAACACGCCCTTTCACGACATGATGGTGAATTCCTACCTCGTGTGGGACAAGGCCTCGGGCAAGGCCGTCGCCTTCGACACCGGCACGGACATCGACGACATGCTGACCGCTCTCAAGGCGAAAAACCTGACGCTCGATCTCATCCTCCTCACCCACTCGCACGGCGATCATATTTACGAACTCGACCGCCTCGTGGAAAAAACCGGCGCAACCGCTTGGATCGGCGAAAGAGAACCCGTGCAAGGTGCGTCGACCTTCGCTCCCGGCCGCGTCTTTGAGATCGGCAGCCTTCGTATTGACTCCCGCCTCACCTGGGGTCACTCGCCCGGCGGCATCACCTATGTGGTGACCGGGCTCGCCCGTCCGCTGGCCGTCGTCGGCGATGCCATCTTTGCCGGGTCCATGGGCGGCGGAGGCGTATCGTATTCCGACGCTCTGCGCACGAACCAGGAAGAAATCCTGTCCCTCCCGGACGAAACGATCATCTGTCCCGGCCACGGCCCGCTCACAACGGTCGGCGAGCAGAAGCAAAACAACCCTTTCTTTCCCTAATGCAGACCATTTCCTTTGTCGGCGTCGGCCGCATGGGCCGCAACATGGCCCACCGTCTTCACGAACTTGGCTACCCCATCGGCGGCATTTATGATGTTCGGCCGGAAGCAGCCCAGGAGCTCGCCGCCGAGATCGGCGCGACCGCGACCGATTCCCTCGCGGAAACCACCCGCCTCGGCGACATCATCATCACTGTCGTCACGGATGACGCCGCCATGCGCTTGATCTTCGGATTGAGCGGCGAGGCCGACCACCTTCTCAAGAGAGCGGAAGGCAAAACCTTTATCAACTGCGCCACCGTTTCCCCGGCAGTGCATCAGGAAGTCGAGAAGGCCGCCACTGCTGTCGGAGCCTACGCTCTCGAAGCCTGCATGGCCTCCAGCATCACGCAGGCCCGACAGGGAACGCTCTACCTCATTGTCGGCGGACAAAAAGACGTCTTCCTCACCATCGAGCCAATCCTGCAAAAGCTCAGCTCCTCGCTCCGCTTCGTCGGAAAGGCCGGGGAAGCCGCCAAGGTGAAAGCCCTCGTCAACATGGTGATGAATATCAATACCGCCGGACTCGCCGAAGGCCTTGGCTTGGGCGAGGCGCTCGGTCTCGACCTCACCATGCTCCGCGAAGTCTTCTCGCAGACCGGCGCAAACTCGCGCGTGCTGGAGACCGACGGCGAGGATATGCAAAACCGCGAGCACTCCTGTTACTTCTCCGCCGCCCACGCAGCCAAGGACTCCGGCATCGCCCTCGAACTGGCTGGCGACCTCGGCCTCACCCTCCCGCTCGCCGAAGCCACCAAGGCCCAATACGACCGCATGGTCTCCCTCAACCTCGGCGAACTCGACAAATCCGGCGTCGCCGAACTGACATTCCGCGGACGACTGAATAGCAAGTCGTAGCCTGAATAGTTTAGGGCCAGAGTGCAAAAGGGGCAGCTTCCCACGTCGACAACCATGCATCGCAGCATCGCGTTACTGGCTGCCGTCCTCCTCGGAGCTTTCTGTGTCCACGCCGCTCCGAGCGAAAAGCAAAAAGAAACTTTTCTCTCCGGCTTCCGCATGGCCGTTGCAGCGAACAACCCGGCCATGCTGACCTCGCTCCTGTATTCCGAGGGCGTGTCGCAGGAAAATATTCGCAACACCCAGAACGGCGCCTTTCGCCGACTGCTCGATAAGCTGCAGCCGTTCAAGAACGATCTGAGCTACGAATGGAGTGACGCCGCCACGAGTAAGGAACCCGCAACCAAGGTGGTCAATGGCATCCGGTATACGACCACCTCATCACCTGCGACCTATCTGGAGATCCGATCCGGCGGAGCGGTCATCACCGGCTTTTTCCTCTGCGAGGAATACGGCAAGCTATTGCTGATCGGGACCATGACGGAACCCGCACCGGGCCGCTGACGCCCGCACAAGCCATTCGTCTGTCGCAAAAGCGAGGCGGCATCTCGACATCGTAGGGCCGGCATCCTGCCGGCCTGCAAGTTCGACACGCAAATTTCGAATCGCTCCCCTCAAGGTTTCCGTTGGCCCTCCGAACAGGTCGGCGGGACGCCGACCCTACGCAGATCAATACCACCCGCGCCACTGGCTCAGTTTTTCGAGGGCCTTGGCGCGGTGGCTGAGGGCGTTTTTCACTTCCGAGGGTAGGACGCCGAAAGTCTGGTCGTAGCCTTCCGGGATGAAGAGCGGGTCGTACCCGAAGCCCCCCGCCCCGTCCTCGGCGTCGATGATACGCCCCTCGACCGTGCCGTCGAAAGCCGCCAGCTTGCGCCCGCCCCGCGCCAGCACGATCACGCAATGAAAGCGCGCCCGGCGGTCGAGGACGCAGTCGAGATTCTTCAAAAGCAGGCGGTTGTTGTCCTTGTCCCCGGCATTTTCCCCGGCGTAGCGGGCGGAGTAGACGCCAGGCGCACCATTGAGGGCGTCGACCTCCAGGCCAGAGTCGTCGGCGATCACCCAGCCGTCGAAGACAAGCGAGGCGGCGACCGCTTTCAGCGTGGCATTTCCCTCGAAAGTCGTCTCGGTTTCCTCCACCTCGGGCACCTGCGGAACAGAGGTCAAGTCCATGACCTCGAACGAGCTACCGAGGATCTGACGGATCTCGCCGACCTTGTGGGCGTTGCGGGTGGAAACGAGCAGGCGGTAGGGGCCTGAATTTGCGAGGTTTTCAGAAAGGGAAGTCTCTGCCATAGTCCCACCCCTTTCACGATGGCTGTTCAACGCAAGCAATTTCCCTTTTCCGAATTCGAACCGAAGTGGCAGCAGCACTGGCTGGATGAGGGCGCGTTCCGCGCGGCCAATCCCGGCGAGCCCGGCTTCGACGCCAACAAGCCCAAGTACTACGTGCTCGACATGTTCCCTTACCCGAGCGGCGAGGGCCTGCACGTCGGCCATGTCGAGGGCTACACCGCCACCGACATCATCGCGCGGTTCAAGCGCCTCCGCGGCTTCAACGTCCTCCACCCCATGGGCTGGGACGCCTTCGGCCTGCCCGCCGAGCAGTTTGCCATCAAGACGGGCCAGCACCCGCGCGTGACGACCGAGCGCAACGTCGACCGCTTCCGCGCCCAGCTCCAGGGCATCGGCTTCAGCTACGACTGGGACCGCGAGATCAGCACGACCGATCCGCGGTATTTCCGCTGGACGCAGTGGATTTTCCTCAAGCTCTACAACTCGTGGTTCAACCCCGAGACGCAAAAGGCCGAGCCGATCGAGACTTATCCGGGCGATGATGCGGATTCCGTCCGTCTCGCCTACGTGAGCGAGCAGCCGGTGAACTGGTGCCCCGCTCTCGGCACCGTGCTGGCGAACGAAGAAATCATCGACGGCAAGAGCGAGGTCGGCGGCCATCCGGTCGAGCGCCGTCCGCTCCGCCAGTGGGTGTTGCGCATCACCGCTTTCGCCGAGCGCCTGATCAATGAACTCGACGGCCTGGACTGGCCGGAAGGCATCAAGCTGCTCCAGAAAAACTGGATCGGCCGCTCCGAGGGCGCATCCGTGACCTTCGGCCTCGAGGGAGCCAGCGAAACCATCGAGGTTTTCACCACCCGCCCGGATACGCTTTTCGGCGCGACCTACCTCGTGCTCGCTCCCGAGCACGCGCTGGTCGACCAGATCACGACTGCCGAACAGCGCGACGCGGTCGAAGTCTACAAGCGCCAGGTCGCCTCAAAGTCCGACCTCGAACGCACCGAGCTGGCCAAGGAAAAGACCGGCGTTTTCACCGGGGCCTACGCCATCAATCCGGTCAACGGCGCCCGCATCCCCATCTGGACCGCAGACTACGTGCTGACCGGCTACGGCACCGGCGCAATCATGGCCGTGCCCGCGCATGACGAGCGCGACTGGGAGTTTGCCACGAAGTTCCAACTCCCCATCATTCCGGTCGTCGCCCCGGCGGACGGCTCGCAGCCCGACACCAGCGCCGTCTTTGTCGGCGAGGGCATCGCCATCAACTCCGCCCCCATCGAGGGCCTGCCCACGCAGGAAGCCAAGGCCCGCATCACCGCGTGGCTGGAGGAAAAAGGCATCGGTCGCGGCACGATCAACTACAAACTCCGCGACTGGCTCTTCTCGCGCCAGCGCTACTGGGGCGAGCCCTTCCCGATCCTGTGGGAGGACGGCAGTCACCGCGCCCTGCCTGAGACGGAGCTCCCGCTCGTGCAGCCCGAGATGGAGGACTTCAAGCCGACCGGCTCGCCTGAGCCGCCGCTCTCGAAGGCCACCGACTGGGTGCAGTATTCCGAGAAGGCTCGCCGCGAAACCAACACCATGCCGCAATGGGCGGGTTCATGCTGGTATTACCTGCGCTTCTGCGATCCGCTGAACCCGGAACGCTTCGTCAGCACGGATGCGGAGAATTACTGGATGAATGCGGGCAAGCCCGGCGGCGTCGACCTTTACGTCGGCGGCACCGAGCACGCCGTGCTGCATCTGCTTTACGCCCGCTTCTGGCACAAGGTCCTCTTCGACCTCGGCTACCTCTCGACCCGCGAGCCGTTCCAGCGTCTGGTGAACCAGGGCATGATCCTCGGCCCGGACGAGCAGAAGATGTCCAAGAGCCGTGGCAACGTGGTCAACCCCGACACCGTCATCTCCGAGTACGGCGCGGATTCGCTCCGCCTCTACGAAATGTTCATGGGCCCTCTGGAACAGTCCAAACCCTGGAGCATGAAGGGCGTCGAGGGCGTCTACCGCTTCCTCGGCCGCGTCTGGCGTCTCGCCATGGAGGAAACCCAGGAGGGCGACTGGACGATCTCGCCCGCCCTCGTGGAGGCCGACCTCACCCCGGCCCAGCTCCGCGTCGTGCATGCCACGATCAAGAAGGTCACGGAGGACATCGACGGCTTTGCCTTCAACACCGCCATCTCGCAGATGATGGTCTGCACGAATGAATTCGTAAACGCCTCGCCGCGCCCCGTCGCGGTGTTGCGCACGCTCCTCGTGCTGCTCTCGCCCTTCGCCCCGCACATCGCCGACGAACTCTGGGCGATCCTGGCCACAAAGTTCACCGGCTTCCATGGCCGCGCCTCATCGCAGGCCTGGCCGGTCTGGAACGAGGAATACCTCGCCGTCAGCGAAGCAGAGTACGTCGTGCAAGTGAATGGCAAGCTGCGCGACCGCCTCGTCGTGCCGAAGAACGCTCCGCAGGCCGAGATCGAAGCCAAGGCCCTCGCCCTCGAAAAAGTGCAGGAAAGCCTTACCGGGAAGACCGTGGTGAAAATCATCATCGTCCCGAACAAGCTGATCAACATCGTCGCCAAGTAGGCAACCCTGCCGGAATCCGCCGCCGTATGTTTTCAGACAAATGAGAACCATGCGGCGGGGATTCACGCTCATCGAGCTGCTGGTCACGATCAGCATCATCGCGGTATTGGCGGTTCTCGGACTGTCCGCGCTTTTTCGCAGTCAGCGCTCCGCCGAGCAGGCGGACTCGACCGCGCAGCTCCGTATGATGGCTCAAGCCGTCCTGACGTATGCAGGCGAACACGACAATTCCCTCCCCGGTCCGCTCTGGCCCGGCCAGGTCATGCTTTACGATCCAGCTCGCGAAGGTCGGCTCGTGCGCGAGGTCGGCGAGTACTTGTCTTTTGAAAAACGTCCGGAAGCCTATCTCGTCGAGTCTCTCATTCCCAAGGCCTACCGCCGTGCGATGAAGGGCGCGAACCTCGCCGATGTCCGCATCTACGTGATGAACACCGCCGTGGAGTTGAACGGCGCGACAGCGAATCCCTTCGGCAATCTTCCCACCGATCCCGCCCAGCCCTCGCTGAAACTCGTCACCGTCGCCGCCCTTCCCGAGGAGGAGCGCTGGATGATGAAGGAAGCCGATCGGCAGGTTCCCGAGGTGGCCGGCGCCTCATGGCGGGCCAACACCCCGGCCGGTCCGGTGCATGGAACCATGCGGGCCGCAGCGCGATTCGACGGCAGCGTGAATTGGGAAAAGGCGCAGTAGCCTCTACTTGGGCCGAGCGTCAGTCACCGTCTGTACCGGCACGACCTCACCCACCTCGCCAAACTGCTTTCGGACATAGGCCGTGACCGCGGCTATTTCCTCGTCCGTCAGATAGTCAAGAGGAGCCATCGGTGCGGCAAAGGGCTTGCCGTCCACCAGCACCTTGCCGCTCTGGCCTTTCAGGATCACCTCCACGATCGCTCTGGCTGGTCCCTTGACGATCTCCGTCCCGACGAGCGCCGGAGCGACCGGCCCGCCCTTGCCGTCGACGTGACATTGCGCACAGTTCATTTCATAGACCCCGGCTCCGGCCGCGAGCTGGGTTTCCAGCTCATCCGCGACGACAACCATGGGGAAAATGCAGGAAAGCAGTGCAATGTGGAGCCGCATGTGAGAAAGAAGCCAGCACCATGCAGCCTTGGCAACTCCCCTTGCGTCACGCGGTGATTTTCTTGCTCCTCGGGTGCGGTCTCGCCTCGGCCCAACAGGGAGACGTGGTGGAAAGCTCCGCCGCAAAGTTCCGCGTCGAGACCGTCGCCGACGGCATGACCAACCCTTGGGCCATCGCCAAGCTCCCCGATGGCCGCTTCCTCATCACCGAGCGCCCAGGCCGCCTGCGCATCGTGGAAAATGGAAAGCTCCTGCCTGATCCGGTGGAAGGCGTGCCCGAGGTCTGGGCCAAGGGCCAGGGCGGCCTCCTCGATGTCGTCCTCCACCCCGATTACGCCAGGAACGGCTGGATTTACCTCTCCTTCTCCAAGCCTCTGCCCAAAGGCGCGCTCACCTCGGTCATCCGCGCCCGGCTGAAGGACAACAAGCTCGTCGACCAGGAGACGATCTTTGATCCGCCCGCAGACGAGGCGACCGGAGCGGGCGTCCATTTCGGCTGCAAGCTCACCTTTGACAAGGAGGGCCACCTCTTTTTCTCCATCGGCGATCGCGGCGACGTCACCAACCCGACCAACAACGCCCAGCGGGTCGACAACGTAAAAGGCAAGATCCACCGCGTAATGGATGACGGCAGCATCCCGCCCGATAATCCGTACGCCAACACGCCGGGCGCTCGCCCCACGATCTGGTGCAATGGCAATCGCAATCCGCAGGGCCTCATCTATGACCTGCCCTCCGGCATCCTCTGGGAGACGGAGCATGGCCCGCGCGGCGGCGATGAACTCAATATCATCCGCAAGGGTCTCAACTACGGCTGGCCCACCATCACCTACGGCATCAACTACAGCGGCACTCCGATCACCGACCACACCAGCCAGGACGGCATGGAGCAGCCGATTACGTACTGGACTCCGTCGCTCGGTGCTTGCGGCCTCACCGTTTACCACGGCGACAAGTTCCCGCAGTGGGAAGGCAATCTCTTCGCCGGGGCTCTCGCCCTCACCAAAATCGTGCGGGCGAAACTCGACGGACAAAAGGTCGTCGAGCAGGAGGACATCCTCAAAGGGACAGGCCGCATCCGCGACTTGCGCGTCTTTGACGACGGCTACCTCTATGTCGTCTACGACAACCCGGGCAAGGTCGTGCGGCTTGTCCCGGCAAACTAAGCTTAGGTCCGTCTCCGGGATTGCAAATTTTTCCGGGATTCACTAAAGAATCTCCACCCCCTCCTGTTTATGAGAACTCTCTCACTCGCTGGCATCGGTGCTGCCGCCCTCGCCCTGACCGTCACCTCCTCCTTCGCGGGAGAATCCGGAAGCCGGTCGCGGTTCTGGGATTATTACAATCCCTATCCCTCCAACTACATTGGCTCGCCGGAGTGGCTGGCCGGTCCGACCCTTCTCGGCGACTGGTGGGGCGTGCGAAACTGGCTGGATGACAATGGCATCGAGTTCTCCGGTTCCTACACGAACAACATCGCGGGCAACGTCACCGGCGGAAACGATCAGGGCTTCACCTACTGCGACAACATCCTCGTGGGCGTCGCCCTCGACCTGGAAAAGATCGCCGGCTGGAAGGGCGCATCGATCACGGTGAGCGGATTGAATCGTGACGGTTCCAACCTCTCGCAGGACTACATCGGCAACCAATTCACCGTCCAGCAGGTCTACGGCGGCTCCGCCGTGATGCTCTACGAGCTCGCTCTGGAGCAGAAGCTCATGGAGGACAAGGTTTCGATCAAGGTGGGACGCTTCGCCACCGGCGATGACTTCGCCTCCTCCCCGCTCTACTGGCTCTACATGAACAACGGCATCGACGGCAACCCCCAGGCGCTGCCCGTCAACAGCCAGTTCTCCGCCTATCCCTGGGCGGTGTGGGCCGCCCGCCTGAAGGTGCAGCCGACTCCGGAATGGACAGGCCAGCTCGGCATCTACCAGGTCTCCAGCCGCGTCTTCAACCGGAACTACCACGGCGTGGACTTCAGCATTCGTCCCGACGACGGCTTCCTCCTCATCAGCCAGTTCGGCTGGTCGCCCGAGTTCTTCAAGCGCGAGGTACCCACCAACACCACGCGCGACGGCAAGCCAGTCGTGGACAGCAAATCGGTCGTCGACGGCAAATCGACCAAGTCCTTCAAGGAACCCGTCGAGATGAAAGGCCTCAAGGGCCACTACTGGTTTGGCGTCTACTGGTCGCCCTGGTCCTACCCCGTCATCGGCGGCACGCCCGACCAGAAGGCGCAGAACGCCTACGGCTTCTACTGGCACGCCGACCAGATGGTCTTCCAGGAGGCTCCGGGCAGCGATCAGGGTCTCTATTTGTGGAGCGCCTTTGTCCTCTCCCCGCAGCAAAACATCGCCAAGCTCCCATTTGAGGCCAACTTCGGCGTCGCCTACCAGGGCCTCATTCCCACCCGCGACACCGACTGGACGACCTTCGGCTTTGTCTACGGCAGCTTCAGCGACCAGCAGCCCGGCGCCACCCCGGATGCCCCGAAGCCAAACTACGAACTCGTCCTGGAAGGTGGCTACAAGATCCAGCTCACCAAGTTTGCCTTCATCCAGCCCGACATCCAGTACGTGATCAACCCGGGCGGGAATCCCAATATCGGCAACGCCCTCGTCCTCGGTGCCCAGATGGGCGTCACGTTCTAATTCCCGGACTTGCCCGCCCGCGGTGAACTGTGGAAGTTTACCGCGGATGCGCTTCTCGGGCTTACTCGCGGTATTTGTTCTCTGGCTGTTCGCCTCGGAGGCGCGGGCCTTTGACTGGGAGATCCAGCGTATTGACGGACGCGACTACGTGTCCGTGGTCAAGATCGCCGAGTTTTACAACCTCCCTCGCGACGTCGTCCCCAGCAATCGCCAGGTCTATCTCTCCCGGGGCGGACGCAGTCTCACCGCCCGGGCCGATAGCCGGGATTTCGACATCAACGGCGTTCGTTACGTCCTCTCGTTTCCCGTCCTGGAGCGCAACGGGCAGCTTTGGGTCTCGCGCATGGATGTGGGCAAAACGATCGAACCCGCCTTCCGGCCTGAGAATATCGGCGGGCTGAAGCCCTTTTCCCTCGTCGTCCTCGATCCCGGCCACGGCGGGCAGGACAAGGGAGCGGCCAGCCCCTACGAATTCGAGAAAAACTTCGCTCTCGACGTCGCCCGCCGCGTCCGCAACGAACTCCAGAAGGCGGGCCTCCGCGTTTTCATGATGCGCAACAACGACAGCTTCGTGGAGCTGCAGGATCGCGCCGCGCTGGCCAACGCCAAGCAGAATTGCATTTTCGTCAGCATCCACTTCAACGCGACCGATACCAACCCCGATGCCAACGGGCTGGAGATTTACTCCATCACCCCGCGCGGCTCGCCCTCAACCGAGTACGACACCCTGCTGGTGCGCGACATGGTGCAGGAATATGGCAATGCCAATGAGGTCCAGAGTTTCGCCCTCGCGCACACCATCTTTCACTCCCTGAGGGGAGCCAACCTCGACATGGCCGACCGCGGCGTGAAGCGCGCCCGGTTTGCCGTCCTGCGCCTTACCAAGATGCCAGCCGTCCTCATCGAGGGCGGCTTCCTCACGAACTCCGGCGATGCCAAACGAGTGGCCTCCACCGACTGGCGCAACCAATACGCCAAGGCAATCGCCCGGGGTATCCTGGCCTACCGCAAGCTCGTGGAGACGAATCAGGCTCCCCCGACCATGGCGGACTATCGCAATGGCACAGCCAGCGTGATCAGCGCCGCCACTCCCGCGCCGCGCCCGGTCAACACCCCTGCCCCGGCGCCGGTGAACTCGATCAACCTGCGCGATCTGCCGCAGTAACGGCGGCGAACGCCAATCCGGCCCCTTTGATCAACCGCAATTGATCCCCCTCGATGGTAAAGCCGCATAGCGGCCCGGTGGGAATCGCATCGGGAGGATCGATATCCACCCAGTCGGCCAGTGAGGCGAGTTGCGCAGCGGCGGAGCGGGCGATGCCCGTCTCGACCATCACACCGATCATGGTCTGCAGGCCGGACGCCCGCGCTTCCAGCAGCAGCCGCATCGCTGCAGCGACGCCGCCTGCCTTGAGGATCTTCACATTCACGCCATCGGCGAGTTCCGCAGCAGCCGAAAGATCTCCGGCATCCTGAAACGACTCGTCCGCGACCAGCAGCGGCGCCCGAGGCGCGTATTCGCGAAGCTCCCTCCAGTTTTCCCAGTCCACACCGACAGGCTGCTCAACCAGGACAAATCCGAGCTTTGCCAGGATGGGCAGCGCCTCGACCGCCTCGCCGATACGCCATCCGGCATTCGCGTCGGCCATGAAACGGCAGTCTGGAGCCAGACGCACCGCCTGCCGGGCGCAATCCACATCCCAGCCGACGTCTCCTCCCATTTTGAGTTTAAAAAGACGACCGCCGCGAGCGCGGCCCTCGGCCAGCATTTCCGCAAGCTCGGCGACGTTTTGTGGAATCGAGAGGGTACGGGCGACGGTGACCACGTCGCGAGCTTCCAGATCCAGGAATCGCCCCAGCGGCAACTCCGCCCGGCGAGCTGCCAGATCGAAACGCGCCATTTCCAGAGCGACCCGCGCCGCTGCCGCATCCCAGGGAACCGGCGGGAGAGGTGCAAAAGGGTCATCCTCCACTTCGACATCACGGAGCCATTCCAGGCAGGCCTGGGCCCGGGAGGGATAGTAAGGAGGCAGCGCCCCCTCTCCCCAGCCGGTGAGTGTTCCATCAGAACCCCGCACCAGCACCGTCTCACGGGTGTGGCTCACCCCATGGGCGATGCGAAACGGGCGCGGCAGCCGGATGGTGAAAATCTCACCCTCGACCTTCATAGCAGTGCCCGGATGCCTCGCAGGTTCACCCGCGCGATCTCTGCAATCGACGATTTCACAGCAAACTCGGGCACCTTCGTGCCATCGGCATTACGCTCCGAAGCGTGGCCATTGCGGCCGAACAATCCCAGTCCATCGAGCGTGGGGAGGAATTGGCTGAGGTAGTTCCCATCGCTCAATCCCCCTCTCTCCTCCGCATCAAGGCACACGCCTTCTGCCCGGGCGGCAGCCTGCCAGATCGCGATCAGCTCCGCGGTGGAGTCCGAGACTGGCCATGCCGGATTGCGACTGAGTGTGTCCACTTTCACCCGGCACGGATACCCATCGCTGGCGGCTCGCACTGTTGCCTCCACCTGCTCATACGCATATATGCGATCAATAGCCTCTTGCAGCACTTCGTGATCAAAGGCGCGGATATTCACCTCGAATTCACAGCCGTGGGGAACCCGATTAATCGGGCCACCGCCCTGTACGGAACCGACATTGACCGTCAATTTGCGGGAGTAATCCGTCAGGGCGGCGGTTTGCTGGATCAAAACAGCCGCCTGGACCACGGCGTTGGCTCCTTCCTGATGACGGCTTCCGGCATGTGCTCCACGCCCTTCCACAGTTATTCGCAAGTTGGCCGATCCTTTGCGGGCCCGCACCAGGGAGTATCCCTCCCCCTGCCCGGCGCAGGCTTCAAAAATCAGAGCCGCTCGCGTGTTCGCGGGCAGGCGTTCGTGACAAGCTTTCGGGAAGTCCGGTGACAGCTCCTCCTCGGCGGCATTCAGGGCCACGAGCCAGTCCGTATTTTCAAAAAGCTCTGGATTGGTATCCCGGAGAGTCGCCAGCACGAGCCAGATCATGGCCGTGCCGCCCTTGATATCGATCACTCCGGGGCCGTAGAGGCGATCTCCTTCCTCCAGCCAGCGGAAGTCATTGCGCGCCTCCTCCTCAGGAGGGAAGACGGTGTCGAGATGGGAGACCAGCAGCAGACCTCGCTGGCCTGCCCCCTTGCGGCGAAGAAACAAATGGTCGCCAAAAGCGGGATTCTCGGACGGCAAGTGCTCGGCGGAGAATCCCAAGGCAGCAAAATGCCCGGCGATCAGCCGGGCGTTTGCGCGTACTCCGGAGGGATTGAGTGTCCAGCTATTGGACGAGACCAGCTCGCGCAAGAAAGCGAGAGCCTCCGGAAGGTGGCGGGAAATCGCCGCAGCAGCGTCTATCGTCTGCTGCGGCTGAGGAATCATTTTGCCGTCCCGCGGCAGCGACTGCGTTAGGCCTTAGTCGGCTGAAGGGCGCGATTGAAGACGCTCTTCTTGCGGTCAGCGCTGTTCTGGTGGATCACACCGCGCTTGGCGGCTTTGTCCAGAGCAGAGGTCACGTTGACGTACTCGGCCTTGGCTTCGTCGAGCTTGCCGGCGGCGATGGCGGCGCGGAACTTCTTCTGTCCGTTCTTGAGAGCGCTGAGAACGCTCGAGTTGCGCCCGTGACGGATCGTGCTCTGACGGGAGCGTTTTGCTGCGGATTTCGTATTGGCCATGGTTATTCTTAAAATTGGTGCCAGAGGGATTGAACTCCCCATGCCTGGAGGCATGGATGCCATCAGGACACTCTGACTATTTCTGGTTAAATTGTTGTTTTCGTGGATCCCCGCAGATCCGCAGAAAAAAATTCCATTACCTTTTTCATGCAAAATCCGGGCAAATCCGAGGGCGCGATACACCCCGGAGAAGTGCATGGACACCGAACCGTTTATCGGTAGGCCAAACCCCGATAGAACGCCAGAAAAAAAAACAGGCCGCATAGCGCGGCTATGTCGCTCCTTGTTTCCGGCAGGCGCGTTCGATGGCCGCCGCGATTTTTTCCTTGGTGAAAGGTTTGGTCACATAGTCATTCATGCCGGCGATGCGGCAGCGGAGAGGATCATCCTCCATGGCCTCCGCCGTCAGCGCGGCGATCCATATCTTGCAGCCCGTCGCTCGGATGCGGGCTGTCGCCTCGAAACCGTCCATACCCGGCATCTGGATATCCATGAAGACCATGTCGTACGCCTCCTCCTCGAGAGCTGCGACGCATTCCTCGCCGTTGTTCACGAGGTGGACGGCATGCCCCAGGTTGGTCAGCATGCGGGAGATCAGCTTGCGGTTCACTGCGTTGTCCTCTGCGATCAGGATGCGCCGGGGGGAAATCGTCACAGCAGCCTGGCGGTCATCCTCCTCTGGAGTGTTCATCAGGATTTGTTCCGGTGGCGGAGTGAGGAATGGCAGACGGAAAAAGAAGCGAGATCCCTGGCCGGCAACGCTTTCCACCTGAAGCTGGCCATTCATCATTCCGATCAGGCGATGGCATATGACAAGTCCCAGGCCGGTCCCCCCGTAGTGTCGGGTAATGGACGAATCCGCCTGGCTGAAAGGCTGAAACAACCGGCCTATCTTGTCCGGTTCAATGCCAATCCCGGTGTCGATAATAGACAGGCACAACTCCCCGGTCGTCCCATAAACCGTCTCCAGGCGAATGGTCACGCCACCCTCGGAGGTAAACTTCATGGCGTTGCCCACCAAGTTCATCATTACCTGCCGCATCCGGGAGGGATCTCCGAAAATCCAGTCTGGAGCGCCGGGCAGGAGTTCACTCCGGAGAGCGAGGCGTTTATCGGAGGCCAGATGGTCGTACACCCGGATCACGTCCCGGATCAGGCCTTGGAGCGAAAACGGGCGCATCTCCAGCTCCATCTTGCCCGATTCGATCTTGGAAAAATCAAGAATGTCATTGATCTGGATCAGCAGCGAATCGCTGCAAAAGTGAATCGTCTCCAGATACTCCTTCTGACGGGCATCAAGCGGAGTATCCAGCAGGAGGTTGGCAAAGCCGACCACGCCGTTCATGGGCGTACGGATCTCATGGCTCATCACTGCGAGGAAATCGCTCTTGGCGCGATCCGCGGCTTCGGCGTCGTCCTTGAGCTTTTGCAGCACTTTCGTGCGCTCGACGATCTCGGATTGGAGCTGGTCGGTGTAATTCGACTGGAGGCGGTAGTTCTCCTCCAGCGCCACTCGATGCCGGTAAACCGCGGCAAAGGACAGAAAGATGAGGCTGAGCGCGTTGCTGATCAGCGAGAACAGGCGGGACAAGTCATCTCGTACGACGAGATCCTGCGCATCCGTCAGCCTAAAGAGAAGGCCGATGAAATACGGCGAGAAGGCCAGCAGAAAATACGGCGCCAGCCGACTGCCGGCCCGCCAGCATTTGATGCTGGTTCCGATCAAGAGGGCGAAGATCATTCCCCCCAAGCAATAAAAGGCCTGGAGATAAACGAGACCGATGCGGGGCCAGAAGACAAGAGGCATCGTAAACACGCTCGCGACAGCGAGATACTGACAGCGCCGAATCCAGAGATCCAGACGGGGCGCCTCCTTCCGGGTATCCAGAAAATAACGGGTAAACAGGCAAATGTTCAGCAGGGCGCAGGCGGCCAGCACCACGCTCAGTACGGATGCGAGCGGCCAGGACGGCCAAGCAAAAAGCGGGAAAATCACTCCGTTGCCAAGCAGGAAAACCAGCCCGAGCGAGATGGCAAAGAGCACGTAATGGAGCTGCGCCCGCTCCCTCAGCATGGCATAGAGAAACAGCCCCAGGCTGACCATGCCCAGCCAGAGAGCAAAATACCCGCTGTTCTTGGCGGCCTCAAAAATCTCCCAGCGGGTGAAATCGGCAGGGCTGTCCCAGATTTGGAACTGGGTCGGCAGCCGGTAATTGCTCACCGCATGCAGGTAGAGCACCGTCGTCCGGTTGGGCGCGAGAGAAACGTCGAAGGCCGATCTCCGCGAAGAACGCATGCTGTCCCACTGGGAGACATTGGACCCCACATAACGCTCGCTCCAGCCACCGCCGGTCGCGGGAAGGTAGAGAGTGACCGTGTTGAAAACCCGCCAGATCATATCGAGAACGATCTCCCGCCTCTCCGGGGTGCCATTGGCAATCTCCAGCCGATACCAGAGATCCTCCCTCAATTTATGATTCATCACGCTCTTCCCGGTCGGACGAGGCATGGGAACGAATTCCCCCTGCCGGTCCAGCATCTCGGCGAAGGACAAATGGTCCCCGCGATGACCGGGCAGGTAAAACGCATTGATCCCGGGGGTGCCGGGAACGGGCAGGGTGCCTTTGAAGGCCACCACGGGAAACGAGAGCCAATACATCACCCCGGCGCAGAGGAAGAGAACCCCTACCACCAAAGCCATCAGCCAGCGAACCGGAGGCCGCAGGGGGGCGGGTGGCACGATTTCAGTCCCCATCGGCAGCGGACCACGGCGACACACGATCGTCGCCTCCGAGACGGTGGAACCGCCTGGAGAGATGAAAACGCTCTGTGTCTGGTTGCCTCATCGGATATGACAAACTCGGTCGCAGAAACCATCTCGCCCGTTTTGGCAAGAGCGGAGTATGCAAGGGAGGGGAAGATACTCACGGCTGCATCAAACTCCAAGGGCGAGTTTTCACCCGGTTCCCTCCCTCGCTTCCTCCAGCCGCCCGCGCAACGGCGAGCCTGTCAGGCGGGAGACATTCCTGTTTTGCTGGCCATCTACCCTGTGAAACCTAGCTTGGACAAATGACCTCGCATGGATGGCCCAGCCCTCAATCTTACCGCACTCTGCCGACCGGCTTTTCGCTGCCGGAAATCCTGGTGTCCCTCGGCTTGGCGGGATTGCTTGCGACGCTGGGCCTGACCGCGCTCGCAGCCGCGAGGGATGCCGCCGGAGGCGCAAAGTGCATCGCCAAACTTCGCACCCTCAGCCAGTCGGTGCTCCTGTTTGCAGTAGACAACAACCAAACCCTTCCTTCCCAAGGCGCACCAACCTACGGCGACATCCGGGGGATCTGGTTCAGCTACCAGGATCTCGTCATGCCATACCTCGACCAGGATCTGTCAAAAAAACAGCAGATTTTCGCCTGCCGGTACGACAAGGAATTCTATCCCAAATTCCCAAGCTATGTCTTCAACGGAGCTAACGAATACCAGCCCGGATTCAAAGGCGTTGCCGACGCCCGTCTGGCAAGCATTGCGCAACCAAGCAAGACCCTGCTGCTGACCGAAGGATCGATGATGTTTTCCAAATCCTGGCACTGGCCAAAAACAAAGCAAGCCGGAGACGTACTTACTTACGCGGCGTTTGTCGATGGTCACGCCCGGCTCGTGGCCTTTTGTCCGTCCCTCACCCTGCTCAACGCGGGGGTGAACCCGCCCCCGCCTTACGACTACCTTTTCGGCGACTGAGCAAGGAACGGTTAAAAACAGAACCCTCGGGACAATCTCGCCGGGTAAAACATCCTTTCAAGGCGCTTCCGTTTCAAGGAAGTGCCAGAGGAGGGATTTGAACCCCCGACCAAGGGCTTATGAGTCCCCTGCTCTACCCCTGAGCTACTCTGGCGAAGGGCCGTTCACATTATCCGGACGCCTCGGTAGGGCAAGCTTCAAATTACACGAAATCGCGTAATTTCCAGCAGCCGGGTAGCAAAGGCGGGGGCAAATCCGCCCTATTCCTCGACGCGGCGGGGATGGCGGCTCTCTTCGGCCGAGACGGCATAGATGACGTCATCGCCGATGTTCTTGGCCTGATCACCGATGCGCTCAAGGAAGCGGGCGGTAAAGATCAGGTCCATATAGCTCGGAATATAGTCCGGCTTCTCAGGCATGAGCGAGGTCAGCTTCTCGGCGAAATCCCGGTTCATCATGTCGAGCGTGCGATCACGCTCCCGCAGGGTGCGGGCCAGTTCGACATTATTATCCGCAAAGGCGCGGATCGCATCGTCGAGCATGAGGCCGGTAAAGCGATACTGAGCCTCGAGATCGACCAGCTCAGGGACAGGAGTGCGGCTGGTGAGCTTGCGCGAACGCCGGGCGATATTCACGCACTGGTCGGCGATACGCTCCAGGTTCACGCTGAACTTCATGGTCGAGACGACCGTGCGCAGATCGGAGGCCACGGGATGGAATCGCACCATGAGATCGATGCCCTGGCGGTCGAGCTGCATCTCGAGGGTGTCGACCTCTTCGTCGTCCGCGATCACGGTGTTGCTCCAGTCCTCGTCACGCTCAAAGAGTCCCTGGCGGGCATGCTCAAAGTTGCGTTGTGTGAGACTGGCCATCATGAGCGCATTGTCGCGAAATTCGCTCAAGGCGGACTCAAAGGTACTAAGAATGTGTGCACTGCCCATGGTCGGAGCTTTCTGTGGAATTTACTGAAGTTCTGGCGCGTCCAGCGTATCGATCAACCGAATCGACCCGTGATGTAGTCCTCGGTCTGCTTCTCCGAGGGGTTGGTAAAGATTTTTTGCGTCTCGTCAAACTCGATCAACTTGCCGAGGTAAAAGAAGGCCGTCTTGTCCGAGCAGCGGGTGGCCTGCTGCATGTTGTGCGTCACGATGACGATGGTGAATTCCTTCTTCAGTTCGTGAATCAGATCCTCGACCTTGGCGGTGGCGATCGGATCGAGGGCCGAGCAAGGCTCGTCCATCAGGAGCACCTCGGGACGGTTCGCAATGGCACGGGCGATGCAAAGACGCTGCATCTGGCCGCCGGAGAGGCCGAGGGCGCTGTCGTGCAGGCGGTCCTTCACCTCTTCCCAGAGGGCCGCGCCGCGCAGGCTGCGCTCGACAGACTCGTCGAGGATGCCGCGGCTGTTCACCCCTGCGATGCGAAGCGAGTAGACGATGTTTTCGTAGATCGACTTCGGGAAGGGATTCGACTTCTGAAAGACCATCCCGATGCTGCGGCGGAGAGCGATGACCTCGATAGCCTTGTCATAGATGCTGCGGCCATTGAGCAGAATGTCTCCCTCGTGATGAACACCGTCAATCAGCTCGTTCATGCGGTTGAAGTTACGCAAGAGCGTCGACTTGCCGCAACCGGAGGGCCCGATGAAGGCCGTCACCTGCCGCTCTGGGATCTCCATATTGATCCCGTAAAGGGCCTGCTTCTTGCCGTAGTAAAAGTTGAAATTGTCGACCTTCAGAAAGTCGCTGCGGGGTGCGGGTGTATTCACGGGAGCAAAGCTTGCGCTAGAGACGACACTGGTTTCCGGGCGTTGTTGGTCCATGGTGTGCGGCATATCGGGTTATTTTTTGCGGAACACAATCTGTGCGCTGATATTCGCGATCGTGACCAGAATCACCAGAACAAGAGACGCAGTCCATGCCATCTGAATCTGATGCGGAAAGGGCACTGTCGAAAAGTTATAAATGAGCACGGAGAGTGATGCCGTGGGTTCCTTGAGGCTCTGAATCCAGTACTGGCTGAACAGCGCGGTGAAAATCAGGGGTGCGGTTTCTCCCGCGGCACGGGCCACGGCGAGCATGATGCCCGTCATCATCGCGGGCAGGGCATCGGGCAGCACGATGCGCCAGATGGTCTGGAAATTCGTCGCCCCGAGACCGTAGGAGGCCTCGCGATACGCCTTCGATACGCCGATGAGCGCCTGCTCGGCGGTGAGCAGGATGGTCGGCAGGATGAGGATCGCCAGCGCAAAGCCGCCCGCCCAGGCGGAAAACCCGCCCGTGGTCAGCACGATCACCGCATAGGCGAACACACCGCAGATGATCGACGGGATGCCGGTGAGGAGCTTGGCCACGAAACGCACGGCGTTGGCCAAGCGGGAGTAAGGCGCATACTCATTCACGTAAATCGCGGAAAGAATGCCAAACGGGGTGGCTAGCACGAGAGCAACCCCCACCATGAGGAGGGTGCCGACGACTGCATTGCCGAAACCGCCACCCACCTGGCCAGCGGCCGGAGGCAATTCGGTAAAGACACTCCAGTTCAGGAGCGGCAGACCCTTTTTCAGGACGAGGAAGATGATCGAAAGCAGCGGAATCAGCGCGAGAAAGGCGAGCGTGACACAGAGGACGCTCAGCACGCGATTCACCAGCGAGCGGAAGCCCGAGCGAGCCTCGCGGGCCTTGTGAAAGAAATCCTTGTGCACAGGTTTCTCGGGAGTGGCGATGGCGGAACTCATGGAGATTAGCGTATTCCGGCGGTGCGTTTCTGGGTGTAACGGAGGACGAACTCGCCCGCCATGTTCACGAGGAGCGTCATGGCCACCAGGAGCAGCGCGGCGTACATGAGCGAGCTGACCTGCATGCCCTCGGCCTCGCCGAACTGATTGGCCAGCAATCCGGCCAGCGTACCCGCCGGGGCGAGAAGCGAGCTGGTGAGGCGTGAACTATTGCCGATCAACATCGCGATGGCCATCGTCTCGCCCATGGCGCGGCCGAGGGCAAGGATCGTCGCCGCGACGATGCCCGGGGCAGCGGTCGGAACGATGACGCCCAGGATCGCCTCCCAGCGGGTCGCGCCGAGAGCGTAGGCACCTTCACGCAACGTCCCGGGCACGGCGACAAGCGCGGTGCGGGAGATCGCGGTGATCGTCGGAAGAATCATGAGAGCCAGCACGAGACTGGCGGTAAGCATGCTATTGCCATAGGCAGGCGGCGCAAACAGCGTGTTCAGGACCGGGATGTTTTCAAAGGCCACGACAGCCCAACTGCCAAAGATTTGCACCAAAGGAATGACCACAGCGATGCCCCACAGTCCGTAAACCACGCTGGGAATCGCCGCGAGCATTTCCACAGTGAAGCGGATGGCCTGCCGGATAGGCAAAGGAAGAAAATCTTCGCTCAGGAAAATCGCGATCGCCAAACCAAGCGGCAGGGCAAACAGGAGGGCGATGAGCGAACTGACGGCGGTGCCTATCAGAAAGGGCAGGACGCCGAAGATACCGCGATTGGGAATCCATTTGTCCCCAAAAAGAAAACCAAGTCCCGACTCGCGAATGGCGGGCCAGGATTGGTGAGTGATTTCCACGATGATCCATGCGAGGGTGGCGACGGTCGCTGCCGACGCCACCCAGCACAGGACTCGGAAAAGATCGGGCCCCTTGCGGAAGGCCTTGATTCCGCCTTGTTCAATACCAGCAGTCTGGTCCGCCATGGGAATGCCCGATCGTGTTTAAGGGTTGGTTATTTGACGGATTCGAGAGCCGCCTTGGCCTTCGCCACCACCGGAGCCGGGAGCGGGATGTAGCCGAGTTCGCCAGCGAACTTCTGTCCGTCGGTGAGACCGTAGGTCACGAATTCCTTGAGCGCCTTGAGCTTGGCCGCGTCGGCGTACTGCTTGTAGAGGAGCAGCCAGGTGAAGGTTGCGATCGGATAATCCTGCGCACCAGCCGGGTCTTCAGGCCAGATACGGAGGTTTTCCGGAAGCTCGACGCTGGCGAGAGTAGCCGCGCCGCTTTCATCGCTGGCCTTGATGAAGTTGCCAGCCTTGTTCTGGAGCTGGGCGGTGGCGAGGCCGTTGTTCACAGCGTAGCCGTACTCCACGTACCCAACAGTACCAGGGCTCTGCTTGATGAGGGCGGTGACGCCTTCATTGCCCTTGCCGCCGACGCCGACCGGCCACTGGACCGACTTGTCGCCGCCCACAGTGTCAGCGAATTCCTTGCTGATGGCCGAGAGGTGCTTGGTAAAGACGAACGTTGTGCCGCTTCCGTCCGAACGGTAGGCAACGTTGATCGGGAGATTCGGGAGATTCACGCCCGGATTGTCCTTGGTGATGATCGGGTCGTTCCACTTGGAAACCTTGCCGAGGAAGATGCCGGCATAGGCGTCGCGGGAGAGCTTGAGGTCGGTCACGCCCGGGAGATTGTAGGCGATGACGATCGAGCCGGCGGTGGCCGGGATCATCACGACGCCGTTCTTCACCTTGGCGATCTCCTCGTCGGACATCGCTGCGTCACTGGCGGCGAAATCGACTGTTCCCTGGGTGAATTGCTTCACTCCCGCGCCCGATCCGACGGACTGGTAGTTCACCTGCACCGAGGGGTTGACCTTGTTGTATTCGGCAGCCCAACGCTGATAGAGAGGGGCAGGGAAGCTGGCGCCCGCGCCGGAGAGCTGCTGGGCCGTCGCCGATCCGGCGAGGATGCTCGTCGAGACGGCACCCACGCTGAGAAGAGAGAGAAGTTTCATAGGTAGTTCAGGTTACGAACCGACAGTGCCGAGGAATATGGGGTAGCGCCAAAGGGTTGATTGTTACAATTCCGTAACATTGGGATCGGCATTTTTTTGTATCGCACGGCCAAAAAGCCTTTGCGCGTCGTAAATTGAAACAAGATTGTCACCAAAACTCCGTGGTTTTAGCCAGCACTTCCGCCCCGGAGACCGAGAAACACCCACAACCAACTGATCATCAACACCATGAACAAGACGATCAACTCTTCCCCCACTCCGCTCAACCGGCGTTCCCTCTTCAAGCTCTCCGCCGGAAGCCTGCTCGCCACCTGGATCGCCGCTCCGCTCGGCAACATTTTCGCCCAGGCTCCGGCTTCGTCGCCTGCACCGGCTCCCACCGGTCCCTACACCCTCCCTCCCCTGCCCTACGCCTACGATGCGCTGAATCCGTCGATCGACACCGAGACGATGAGAATCCACCACGACAAGCACCACAAGGCCTACGTGGAGAACGCCAACAAACTCCTCGCTGATCAGCCGGAGCTGGCGAAGCTGACCCCGGAAGAGCTCCTCAAAGATCTCGATAAAGCCCCGGAAAGCATCCGCACCGGCCTGCGCAACAACGTGGGGGGCCACGTGAACCACTCGCTCTTCTGGCAGATGATGAGCCCCAAGGGCGGCGGGGAACCGAAGGCCGAGCTCGCAGAGGCGATCACCAAGCAATTCGGCTCCTTCGCGGAGTTTCAGAAGAAATTCAACGAGGCGGCGATGAAGCGCTTCGGCAGCGGCTGGGCCTGGCTGGTGCTCGATGATGGGAAACTCGAGATCACCTCAACGGCGAACCAGGACTCCCCGATCATGGACGACGAGCAGCCTGTCCTCGGCCTCGATGTGTGGGAGCACGCCTACTACCTGAAATACCAGAACCGCCGCCCGGAATACGTCACTGCGTGGTGGAACGTAGTGGACTGGGATTTTGCCAACTCCCTCTACAAGAAGGCGTTGAAGAAAGACTGACGTCCTGGAAAAAGAAGAGGCGGCCGATTTCCCGGAGTTTATGCCGGATCGGCCGCCTTCTTTCTGTGAAACAGAGGTCTATCGAGGGACCTGCCGCCGGTTCTCGGCGAGCAGCGCGAATCAGCCGACAAGGTCGCTATGACGCTCCCGGATGGTTCGCGCTGAAGCTAAAACGCGGTGACAGATTCCCTCAATATTCCCTGGCAGGTCTCAGGATATTACCTGAGAAACGCCGTACCAGCCAAAGCGATGGCCAGTACGCCGGTGACTGCAACCGCAGCCACCATCATTCCCCTGGTAACCTCCGTGAAGACCGCACTATGTAGTTTTGCTGTTTTCACACCAACACGCTGACACACTTCCCCCGGAGCGCAAGGGGGTATTTTTTTCGCCAAGTTCCTACATCCCGAGCAGACGTTCCTGCTCGGGGGCGGGAATTTCGGGCTTTTTCTGGGCTGGCGGCGTCTCCGCCTCCTCGTCCTCGGACTGCTTGACGAGGGAATCGGTGAGCTGCTTCTCGGCGCGGGCGCCGAGCTTCTGGAGTTCGGTCACGCGGCGCACGAGGTTGCCCCGCCCCGAGCTCAACCGCCCCATCGCCTGATCGTAGGCTCCCCGGGCCTGGTCGAGACGCTGGCCGATTTCCTGGAGCGACTCGGTGAAGGCCACAAACTGGTCGTGCAATCCTCCCGCGCGGCGGGCGATCTCCAGCGCGTTCAGCGTCTGCTTGTGCCGCCGCCACACGCTCTCGATGGCGCGGAGGGTGATGAGCAGTGTGGAAGAGGAAACCAGCACGACGTTTTTTTCGAAAGCGCTGCCGTAAAGCTCAGGGTCGTCCTGGAGCGCAAGATTCAGCGCCGACTCGACCGGGACAAACATGAGGACAAAGTCCGGGGACTGGAGATCGGCGAGGCCGGGGTAATCCTTGCGGGCCAGCTCCTCGACATGGCGGCGGACGGAAAGCGCGTGTTCCTTCATCGCTGCCTGACGGGCCACATCGGTGGTGGCATTGACCAGTCGCTCGTAGGCGGTCAGAGACACCTTGGCGTCGATGATGATGTGCTTGCCCTCGGGCAGGTGAATGATCACGTCGGGCATGCGCCGACCGCCCGCCTCATCGCGGAAGCTGGCCTGCGTCTCGTACTCCGAGCCCTTTTGCAACCCGGACTTCTCCAGGATGCGCTCGAGGATGAGCTCACCCCAGGAGCCTTGCGTCTTCGACTCGCCCTTGAGCGCACGGGTCAGCGCTCCGGCCTCCTCCGTAATCTGGCGATTGAGATCCTTGAGCTGAACGAGCTGCTCGCGCAGGGCGGCCGTGGCCTTCGTCTCCTCGGTATGAATTGACTCGATGCGCTCGCGGAATTCCCCGATGCGCTGGCGGAGCGGGTCGAGCAGGACCGCGAGGCTTTCCTTGTTCTGCGCGAGGAACCGGGTGCTCTTTTCCTCCAGCACGCGGTTGGCGAGATTTTCAAACTCGGCGGTGAATTGCTTCTGGAGATTGGCCAGCCGGGCGGAATCCTCGTCCAGTCGCTGGCGGAGATTGGCCCCCTCCGCCTCGGCCGAGGCCAGCAGGCGCGTCAGTTCCTCGATCTGGGTGCGCTGGGCGGCATCCGCCTCGCGGGCGGTCGAGATCTGGGTGGAAAGCACCGCGGTTTTCGTCTGCTCCGCCGCCAACTGGGCGCGAAGCCCCGTGGTTTCCCGGCTCGACTTGAGCAGATATACGAGGCTGCCCACCACAAAACCCATGATGAGGGCGCCTAAACCAACCAGAAAAAGCGTCATTTTTCGAACCTGTCAGATGGGGTCAGACATCCCATGTCCCACCCCGGATGTCTCCCAATTATTTCTCGGCGACCTCGAGCAACTTCACCGCCGTGGTGAGATAAACCGGCTCGGGGTGCTTGTTGCGCCACTTGGTGATCTCCTTGCGCTCGAGCACCTGGAATCCGAAGCGCTCCAGCACGCGGGCCCCGCGGCGGCTTTCAAAAGTAACCATCTGCCCAAAGACCGCCTTTTCGCCGTGCTGGCGCAGGTAGTCAAAGTACAGGTCCATCATCGTCTTGGTCCCATGCAGGCTCTGGGCTTCGGGAAGGACGTTGAAGTGGAAATGCGCCATCTTCCGGGGAGCGGCCGGCACCTCGCGCCAGGAATTCCGCAGGATCCAGGCGATGAACTCCTTGGTGGCCGCGTTGTAGCGGTGGTATCGGAACATGCCGATGACAAAGAGCCGGGCGTTCTGGAAGATGTTGTGCAACTGCTGCTTGATCGGCATGCGCGAGCCGAGGAGGTAGCCTTTCACCTGTCCCTCATGCTCGAGGACGAAGGAGGATTCCGGCTCAATATCGGTGTAGTAACTTGTCAGATAATCGGCAAAAAGCTCGCGATCCTCGAAGACCGGATCGATCGGTTTGCCCAGAAATCCCGTCTGACAACACAACCAGCGGACGGCGTCGCGATCGCGCGCCTCGTATCTACGAATTTTTACATCAGACGGCAAAGCCACAAGAAGGTTTGTAAGCAACCGGCATCCGGGGGTAAATGGAAAAAACCTCGGCCATGAATCCCCCTCGCCTCCCCGCCCTGAAATTCCTTCTTTGCGCGGTTCCTCTTTTGCTGACCGGCTGCGCCCTGCTCAAACAAGGCGCGGCGGAAGCCGACGAACGCCGCCTCCTCAAGGCCGGGTTTCAGGAGGAGAAAGTCACGTCCTTTGCGGATACCGAGGTTCTGCGCCAGTTGCCGCCCAACAAGGTCGTTTCCATCGAACAAAGCAACCAGACCGTCGTCTATAAATATGCCGACCCCGCGAACGGGCGCATTTTTGTGGGGAACGAGGAGAACTTCGTCAAATACAAGGAAATCATCGCGAAGGAACGCGCGAAGAACGCAACGAAGATGGCCGAAATCGGATCGATGCCGCCGGGGCGCATCCCGGGCATGGCACGGTGACTCAGGGGTGGTAGTTGGCAATCACGTCGTCGTAGATGCCAAACATCCGGCCAAAGACGGATTTCCAGGAATAGCGGGTACGGGCCTCGTGGCTGGCTTGCAGGCCGGTGAGGTGCAGATCCTCGCCAAACTTGTTCTCGATGGCGGCAGCCAGGGATTGCGGGGTGTTTTCCGCCGCCCAGTGGACCTGATTGGAGAAAATGATGCGGTCCATGTAGCTGCCGCGAATACCGATGACGGGAGTGCCGCAGGCCTGGCTCTCCAGGGTGACGAGGCCGAAGGTCTCCTGCACGCCGGGGTGTACGAAGAGATCGGCGCTGCGATAGACCTCGGCCAGCTTGTACGGATCGCTGCAAAACTCCATCCAGCTCACGGCGTTGGTCGATTCCTTCAGTCGCAGCATGGACGAGCGCAGCGAACCATCGCCCACGACCAGCAGGTGGTATTTGCCGGGTGACTGACGGTGCAGGATATCAAAGGCGTCGAAAAGCGTGACGACGTTTTTCTCAGAGGCCAGACGCCCGACATAGAGAAGCAGGCGCGCCTCCTCGGGAATCTCGTGTTCGCGGCGGAAACCCTCCACGGGAATGTCGGATGGCACGAACACCTCGTCGTCCACGCCGAGGTCGATGCCCTCGACGCGCTCGACACCCCAGTCCTGCAAGAGCGAGACGAGGTTCGGGCTCGGCACGAGGGTGCGGTGGAACTGGTTATACAGCGTCTTGACGTATCGCTTCGCCCAGTCCTCCGCGACCGACACGGCGGTCTTGCCAAAGAACTTCGCGACGGAGCGGATGTACGCCTCGGGAAAGTGTGAGTGATAAAACCCGATGACGGGGATATCGAGTCCATCGCCGGAGGCAATGGCCTTCCACGCGAGCTGGTACGGGTCGCCGGACTCGATGATGTCGGGCCGCTCCTTCTCCAACACCTCCTCGACGAGGTGGAGCTTGAGCAGGATGCGGTAGCGCGAGGTGCGCGACACCATCGGAGACTCGATCGTGTACACCCTGGCAACATCATCGCCGACGCACTCCGTGCGCTTGCCGGGAACGACGAGCACGTGCTGACAATCGGGCCGATGGCGGCGGATGTACGCCACCTTCTGCTCGATGTATCTGCGAACCCCTCCACTGACGGGAGAGTAAAACTGCGTGAGGTCGCAGACCTTCATTCGTGCGATGCCGGGAAGAGGGAAGACGCCCTACTCGAGCGTGGCGAGCCAGCGTTCCGCATCGATCGCCGCCGCGCATCCCTGCCCCGCCGCCGTGATGGCCTGCCGGTAGACGTGGTCGGCCACGTCGCCTGCGGCAAATACGCCGGGGAGGTTTGTGCGGGTTCCCTCAACCTGGATGAGATAACCATTCTCGTCCGTATCGAGTTTGCCGCGGAAAGCTGCCGTATTCGGCTCGTGGCCGATGGCGACGAAAACGCACTTCACCTCCAGGTCGGAGATTTCGCCCGTGACCAGATCCTTCAGCTTCACCGAAGTCACCTCGCCGTTTTCATCCGTGATGTACTCGGTGATGGCGGAGTTCCAGATCGGCTTCACCTTGGGGTTGGCCAGCGCGCGGTCGGCCATGATCTTCGACGCGCGCAGAGAGTCGCGACGATGGATGAGGTAAACCGTGGAGGCAAAACGCGTGAGGAAGGTGGCCTCTTCGCAGGCCGAGTCGCCGCCGCCCACGACGCAGACCGGGACGTTGCGGTAGAAGGCCCCGTCGCAGGTCGCGCACGAGGTGACGCCATGGCCGATGAGTTCATGTTCGCGGTCGATGCCGAGGTAGCGCGGTGAAGCTCCGCTGGCCACGATGAGCGCGCGGGTTTCCACCCACTCGCCGTCAATTTTCAGCCGGGAATGCGTGCCGAGATGCTCGTACTCCTCGACGAAGCCATACTGGAAGCGGGCGCCGAACTTCTCCGCCTGCTGCTGCATGCGCATGATGAGGTCGGGGCCGTCGACTCCCTCGGGGAAGCCCGGAAAATTCTCCACCAGCGTGGTGGTGGTCAGTTGCCCGCCCGGCAACTTGCCCTGCAAAACCAAGGGCGAAAGGTTGGCGCGTGAGGCGTAGATGGCGGCGGTCAGTCCCGCGCAGCCGGTGCCCACGATAATCAGATTCTCCATAAAGAGGAACTACACGGAAACGCCGGGGGGTGCCAATGAAAGAATCTAGCGACCGTTCCAGAACAGCACCTGCGTGCCGCTCTCGCCCACGGACTTCAACTCACTCATCCCAAGCAGATTAGCCCATTTATCATGATCGCGTTTCTCGACCACAAAGAGAAGCGGCTGATCGGCTTCCCAGAGAGTTTTGAGCTGGTTTTGATCCACGAAGCGGTCGCGGCCTATGCCAAACTTCCGAACGATGAAATCCTGGTTGGGGTTGCGGTTCAGCAGGATCACCGGAAGATCGCTGTAAAAGAGAAGGCTGCTGGCGGTGTCGATGTCGCCATCGAAGACGACATGGGCTGTGGGGAATTGCGCGAGTTCCTCCTTAAGCGTTCCGAGGGAGAAATACGGGGCGACAATGGCGGTGCCGCTGAGGGCTCCGAGGTCGAGAGAGATCGCCACCGCGAGAACGGCGAGAAAACGAGCTTTCCCCTGAACGAAGACCGCCGCCACGGCAGCCAGCGCAGCGCCGCCCACGGCGAGAACGGCCGTGAGCCAGAGGCTTCTCCAGACGCCAGCGTCGAAATTGGTCACGGTATTCCAGGCCGTGGAGCGTTCGCTCACACTGGCGGTGGACGACGCCCCGGTCAGATGCGGGACGCCCCAGATGCAAAAGATCGCCCCGGCGACGAGCACCGCAGCAAGGACTCCCACTGCCCAGCGGGGTATCTGCCCCTGCAGGCGGCTGGAGAAAAGCAGGGCGGCCGCAGGCCACATGGCCATGGCGTAGTAATCCTGTCGCTGGCCGGTCAGGAGGACCGAGGCAAGAACCAGGATGGCCCAGATCCAGATCAGACGGGAGAGCGAGGAGGAGGTCGCTGGAGAATCGCGGCGAGCCGTGAGTGCCAGCAGGAGCCAGGGGAAAAACCACGCAACATGGAGCAGGAGAAACTGCCAGCGCGGGACGTTGGTATAGTCCGTCGCGGGGGCATGCGAACCGACGATATGGCCGATTTGCTCGCCGTAAATGAGGTTGCCCAGATACCCCGGGAAGCGCCATTCGATATAGGCGTACCACGGCACGTTAATAACGAGAAAGATGAGAAATCCCTGCCAGGAAAGAACCGGCAGGAACTTTCGCCGGGCCTCCCGGTCAAGCGCGATCAGTACGAGGACGATCGCCAACGGATAGAGCAACCCATGCCAGCCTTTGACAAAGCTGGCGAGCGAGGCGCAAACCCAGAAACCGAGGAACCAGCTCCGCCGCCCCGTATCGGCCCCGACCACCGCACAATAAAGCGCTCCGACGATGAAGGCCACGAAGGTTGGCTCCGGCATGACAATGCGTCCCAGCGTAAAAGTCCCCAGCCCGGTCAGCATCACGGCTCCGGCGACGAATCCGCGCCACGTACCGCCGAGGCGTTCGCCCAGCAGAAAGGTCAATACAGCAACCGCACACCACGAAAGCGCCCCGGGCAGGCGGGCGGCGAACTCATTGACGCCAAAGACCTGCATCGAGCCCGCCATCGCCCAGTAGAGCAGCGGCGGCTTCACCAGGCGCGGGATGTCATTATTCAGCGGCACGAGCCAGGGGCCGCCAGCAGCCATGACCCTGGCTGCGCCGCCGTATTGCCCATCGGTCTCGTTATAAAGATCCCCCCACCCTCCGGTCAAAACCGTGAGGCCAAGGGCGAGAACGACAAGAAGCCCGAGGAGAAAAGCGCGAGACGCATTCACGCGGCAGGCATGACAAAATTCTCGGGGAAGCCTTCCGGCAGGCGGATGAGCCTGCCCGCAGGCATCTGGACGAGGGCCAGGGACTGGCGGCACTTCACGAGCAGGGTGGAATCCGAGGGCCGGACAATCTCAAACTCCACCCAGAACCGGGCGGGCGTGGTCTCGGCCAGCCTGCCGTTGACGACAACGACGTCGCCAAGGACAGCCGGGCGCTTGTAGTCGATCTCGGTGCGCACGACGACCGGGTGAATCTGGGTGCGCTTGATCTCCTCAAAGCTCATCCCCATCTGCATGGCGAGGAGTGTGCGCGCCGTCTCGATGAAGCGCAGGTAAACGATGTTGTGCACGACGCCACCAGCGTCGGTGTCGAAATACATCACCCGGATTTCCGTGGAGATGCGGCAGCGGTCCGAAACTTCCATCCGCCGGATATGCGCCGCCGAGGCGGCGCTCACAAGATCATTTCTTCTCCGGCTGGGCGTTGACGCCGAGCGCTTCTTTCAACTGGCTCACCTGCTCTCCCACGGTCGCGTCGGGAATGACCGCAAAAGCCGCCTCAAATTTCTCAAGCGCCTCCTTCTGCTTGCCGGAATCGAGCAGGATCTTTGCCTCCTCGCGCTGGCGCGAGAAATCCTGGATACGTTCGCTCACGTAAGTCTGGAGCAGCCCGGCAACGCGCTTGGTCTCCGGTCCGACCGAGCTGGCGCGGGAAACGAGAGGGTCCAGCAGTTCCTTGGCCTGGAGGAACTCGCGAGCCGGGAAGAGCGTCTGAAGCTTGTTGAACGCCCCGGAGATCGAGGTCAGACTGAGCGCGAGATCACTTTCCCGGACCAGCACCGGCGCGGGTTTGGTCGCGAAAAAGATTCTCAGATCGCCATCGAGATTGGTGATCTTGGCCAGCAGCTCCGGTGAAGCTAGCGGGGGTATCGCGACATCGGTGACATTTTTCATCTGGTCGTCGAACTCCTTGGCGAGGGGCTCGGCGCGGGAGCGCAATTGATTCGCGGCATCCACCGAGGCCGCCCATTTCTTGATGAAGGCCAGACTGCGCGGGTCCTCCTCGGGCTTCATGGTCTTGAGGCGCTCCACTCCGCCCTGCGCCTCGGAAAAGGTCATCGTCGACGAATCGAACGAAGTCAGGAGGGTCTGGCGCGACTCGGCGCGAAGGAGCTTGTCGTAGGTATCGGACAAGTCCTTGACCAGCGCCTTGGCGCTCGGGCTCGTTGCTGCCATATCCTGAAGTCCCACGAAGCGGGGGTCCGTATGGAGATCGAAGCTGCTCGTAGGCTGGGCCCGATTGATGTCGGACCGAAGCTGGCCGCCGAGCACGCTGACTTGTCCCGCGATAAAGCTCTCGCGCGACACCCAGGCGCCGTCGACCTTCACATTACCAGCGTCGTACTGGGCGAGTTCCTTGTTCAGCGCCTTGATCGAGGGATCGAGATAAGTGCGCGTCGCGGGATAATCGGTCACGACGGCTTTGAGGTCCGCGGCAGCCCGGGCCAGGGTATCCCTCTCCTCTGTCTTGGTAATGCGGGAATAGGCTGCAACATCCGGGTAGACGACGATCTTCACGATGCGCGAGGCAGGCACCTGCCGCTTGTCACCCTGCTTGGTCTTCAACTCGTAGTATCCCGCTCCAGCCGAACCCTCGGGGGTGCGGTCCACGTATCCCATGAACTCAGAAACCGTCGCTTCCGCCGGCTTGGACCATGCTTGCGGTTTGACAAGGGCGATGCCAGGGCGTGACTCGGTAGTCTGTGCCAGGCCAAGCGCGCCAAACGATGCAAGGCAGCACGCGAAAATCGCGGCACGTACCGAGGAAGAAGTCAGGGAGGTTAACATCGGAAGCGAGTTACAATAGCGCCCGCCTTAGCGGGGGCAATCGCGGATTTTACCCCCCGCACCCTCTTTCAGGGAATTTCCCTAAGGACTTTACCGTATGTCGACCAAGGTGCCCACCGGGAGACTGGTGAAGAGTTTGCGAGCAACGTCCTCAGGCAACCGAATGCAGCCATGCGAGGCGGGATAACCCGGCAGATATCCGGCGTGAAGGCCGAAATCTCCGCAGGAAAGCCGCAGGAAATATGGCATTTTCGCGTGGTACAGGGTGGATTTCCACATCCGATATTTGTCTGTCACCAGGAATTGCCCGGTCGGGGTGGGCCGGGATTTGCGCCCGGAGGAAATCTCCGTCACCATCTCGATCTTGTCGTCGCGCCAGACGGTGGCGCGCTGGGCGCCGAGATCGATCTCCACCCGCGTCCGGGCGGCCTCGCTATCGGGCTCGATGCCCATGAGCAGCCGCATGATGCCCACCTGCTGGGTCTTGCCCGCCAGCCAGAGAGCAAACGTCTTGTGGCGTTTCGTCATTTTCCAGGGGTCCGCGCCAGCCAGGAGGAGGATCTTTACGAAAACCTCGTTCCGCTGGAGCGTCGCCAGCATAAGGCCGGTGACGCCCTGTTCCCTGCCGACGTAGTAGGCGGTGAGCTCGTCCGGGAACTGGCGGACGAACTCCCGCGGGACCGGGGTGGGCAGGGTGACATCCGGATCAAGTCCCTGGTTGAGAAGGCGGCACAGGGCGGCCTTGTCATTCCGTGCGATGGCGGAGAAAAATTCCATCACGCCCGCGCGCTCCTGCGCCTCGATCAAGCGCCTGAGCTCCTCGATCTGCTCAATCAACGTCGAGGCTCCGGAGAGTAGGGAACCCTTGCTCGTCACGACGGCTTCAGGATGAGGCGCGGTCACCGGCGCAGGCTCCTCGCCAAAAAGCGACACCAAGGAGGCGAGCACGCTTCCGAGTGGAAGGAGCAAAAAGCGAAAGCCTGGAGCTGGGAAGTGCATTCCGATCCTTTGGTTCGCTGCGTCCGTTTTGACCCCGGCGGGAGATTTCGTCAAGTTGGCGGTGCAATGCACGGATTTTTCGCGTAGGGAAAGGGCGTGGCTGTAGCGGAATATCAACTCGTTTCCAAAGATCTCTCCCGTTCGTTCCGGATGGGGCGGACCAACCTGAATGTCCTGCGCGGCATCTCGCTCGGAGTGCGGAAGGGCGAAACCGTCTTCCTGTGCGGAGCATCGGGCGCCGGAAAGACCACCCTGCTCTACACCCTGGCCGGGCTGGAACGCCCGGAGGGCGGCACGGTGACCTTCGAGGAACAGGATCTCTACGCCCTCGGTTCCGACCGCCTCGCCCGGCTGCGCAACAAGAGCATGGGCTTCATTTTCCAGTCCTACTATCTCCTGCCCGAGCTCACCGCCCTGGAGAATGTCAAAATCCCCGGAATGCTCGCCGGCAAGGTGAACACCGACCTGGCGGCAGCCTTGCTCGAGCGCGTGGGTCTCAAGGAACGCATGAACCACCTGCCCTCGGAGCTGAGCGGCGGAGAACAGCAGCGCGTGGCCATCGCCCGGTCGCTGGTCAATGACCCGACCATCCTTTTTGCCGACGAGCCGACAGGCAACCTCGACAAGCATACGGGGGAATCGATCATCGAGCTCCTGCTCGGGGTGGCGCGAGATGACAAGCGCACCCTGGTCGTCGTGACCCACGACGAGCACCTCGCCCAGCGCGGCGACCGCCTGCTGCGCATCGAGGACGGCCTGCTGGCCAACTAAGCCCGGGCCCCCGAGAGTTTTGTAGAATGCTCCTTCCTCCGGTCCCCAGATTTTTCATCCGCTGGCTGCTGCGGATCGTGGTCCTCACGATCTTCGTGGGCCTGCCTGCTGCGCTGATCTATGTGGATCGGATCGGCATCGGGTTCGGCCTCAAGGAACAGGTCGAGACCGCCCTGCGCGGAGACAATTTCAAAACAGCGATCGGCAAGCTGCGGTTCAATCCGTTCCGCGGTCTGGTTGCGGAGGATGTCGTGGTCACTGGCACCACGCCGGATGGCCCGGATTTTGCCCATATCGATCGCCTGACGGTCTCGATCTCCATGAGCGATCTCATGAATCGGCAGGTAACCATCAATCATCTGGAACTCGATGGCACGGACGTCTCGGTCCCCATCGAGCCGGGGCCCAACCCGGTGCGGGTGGAACTGCGCAACGTCAATGGGCAGTTTGTCCTCATCGCAGACCAGATGCGGCTCAGCTATTTTGACTGCGAACTTTTCGGGATCAGACTCTCTCTGAACGGACTGGTACGTAACCCGGGAGCCTTTCATTTTGGCAACAAGGGCTCGGCGGTCGCAGGCCAGGCTCATCGTGAACTCGCCGCCGACATCATTAATTTGCTGTCAAAACTCCGGTTTAGCGGCAACCGGCCCGAGGTCCGGCTGGAGATTTTCGGGGATCTCGCCGATCCGTCCACCATTCGCATCGCGCCCATCTCGATCCAGAGCGGGCCCATCATCGGCCCCACCTGGCGCATCGAGGGTGTGCAGGCGCAGGCCTCCGTCGCGAACCAGACCCTGACGATTCCGCAGTTGCAGATCCTGGGGACCGACGGCTCGCTCAACCTGAGCGGGCGGCTGGAGAACGGTCAATTTGAGTTTGAGCTCGCGAGTTCCATGTCGCCCAAGCCCCTCATGGGTTTGTTTCCCAAAACATCCTTCGCCCGCAACCTCGTCTTCCAGGAGACGCCGCAGTTCACGATCTCCGGGACGATCGATGTGAACAGCCCGGCGGATTCCTTTCTCACCGGCTCGATTCGCGCCGGGAAGTTCACGGTCAAGGGGGCGAAGGTCGATACGTTGGCGGCGGATTTTGCATGGCGCAACGGTCAGGTCTTTGCGCGGGATGTGCAGCTCTGGATGAACGGCGCGGAACTGATCGCCGAAGTGCTCTACAGCCCCGGCGATTTCCGCCTGCGCATGACGAACAGCATCCCCCCCACCCTGTTCGCCCCGCTCCTCGGCCCCAAGGAGCAGGAGTTTCTCAAGCAGATGGAGTTCAAGGACAACCCGTATGTCCAGATCGAGGTCCAGGGGAGCAAGCCCGACTTTGCCAGCGTCTCGGGCGCCGGCACGATGAAGCTGGGCCGCACGGCGATGCGGGGAGCGTGGTTCGACTCGGCCGAGGCCAAGCTCGAGATCGCGAACCGCGCGGTTTCCTACAAGGATTTCACCATCAAGGGACGAGGCGGCATGGGCACAGGCATGTTTGTCTACGATTTCGGCGGGCAGCAGGTGCGGCTGCAGAATATCAACTCCTCGCTCTTCCCGGTCGACGTGCTGATGTGGGCCGACCCCAAGATCGCCGAGGCGCTCAAACCCTACCGCTTCACCAAGGCGCCGAAGGTCCAGGGCGGAGGAGTGATTTCCCTGAAAGATCCGAGCGGCAACAACCTCGCGCTCAAGCTGCAGGCCGACGGCTTCGACTACGATCTGCTGGCCCGCACACTGCACTTTGGCCGTACGACCGGCACAATCAATGTGGTGGGCAGCAAGGTGCTGGTGAAGATCGGCAGCGCCAAGCTGATGGATGGAGAGGCCGCCCTCGACGCCGACGTCTCGACCTCGCCCAACGACCCAACGGTCAAAGCCAATGTCACCGTAAAGCGCGTCGATTTCGCCAAGCTGACGAAGCTGTATTTTGACTACGACACCTCCCAGGGCGTCGCCTCGGGCGCGTATAAATTCACCATGCGCGGCGGATTGGCCGAGACCATGAAAGGCACAGGCTCCCTCCGGGTGGAGGATGGCAAGGTGTTCGCCATTCCTTTCCTCGGTCCGTTCTCGGATATCCTGGACAAGATCATTCCCGGCAGCGGCTATGAGAGCGCCCACCTGGCGACGGCGGACTTTCGCATCAGCGACGGCAAGATTTTCACCGACAACCTGGTGATCGAGGGCTTCGGTTTCAACCTGATCGGAAGCGGCGATATCGGCTTCCTCGTCGACAAGATGAACCTCTCGGTGCGCATCAATGCCAAGGGCGTGCCCGGCATCGTGCTGTTCCCGGTCAGCAAGCTTTTCGAGTACGTCTCGACCGGCTCCTTTGCAGATCCGCAGTGGCGTCCCAAGATCATTCCCCGCTTTGACAGCAGCAATGCCGGGGATGCGGCAACGAAAGAGCCGGAGGCGTCAGGGACGCGTCCGGCTCCTCAAAAAACCAACGGCGGCGACCATAACAACGGCCGCCAGCGCTGAAAACTACTTCATCAACAGAACCGCACGAGCACGCTTGATCTCACGGGTGATCTTGCGGTGAAGGCGGGCGGACATCCCGGTGACGCGGCGGGGAATGATCTTGCCGCTTTCGGTAACGAAGCGCTTCAGGAGCTCAGGGTTCTTGTAATCGATCGCCTCCTCGGCAAGATCCGTACGACGGCGCGGCATCGTGCGATTCGCGCGGCGGAAATTGGAGCGGCGTTTGGGCGTTTTCGGCTGCATGATGTGTTACTTGATTTCCCGATGCAGGGTGTGCCTGCGGAGATTCGGGTTATACTTCTTCTTCTCGAGACGACCCGGAGTGCGGGGGCTCTTCTTGTTACGAGTGGTGACGTAGCGGGAAACGGGCTTGCCCTCCGCCTTGGCCTCGGTGCACTCGAGGGTGATGATTTCCTGTGGCATGGTGATTAGTCCTTGGTGTCGGTCGAGTTGTCTTCGTCTTCGCCGTCTCCTCCATCATCCTCGCCCAGACCGAAGAGCGAGGTGACAGGCTGGCGCACGCGCTGGAAGCGGTTGCGCTTTTCGAGTTCCGCCTGGCACTCCACCGTATAGCGGGTGAAGGGAAGAGCTTCAAGGCGGGCGTGAGGGATGGGCTTGCCCGACATCTCGCAGACGCCGTAGCTGCCGTTTTCGATGCGCTTGAGGGCCTCATCGATCTCGTAAAGGGAATCCTGTTCCTGGGACAGGAGGCTCAGGGCAAAGTCGCGGTCGTACGCATCGCTGCCGGCGTCCGCCTGGTGCATGCCAAAGGCGCTTGCCTCGCTGCCTTCCGCACGGGAGCGGAGGCTGTCGCGGGCCACGCCCTGCATGGAATCGAGGAGCGTGTCCTTGAGAGCGAGAAGCCGCTCGCGCTGCTTCTCCAGGAACACCGCTTCCTTGGACCCAGCGGCGGGTGCGGATTCTTTCTTGGCAGTCTGCTTCTTCGCAGCATCAGCTCCTTCTTCAGGAGTGCCATCAGCTTTGGGGGATTTATTCTGCTTGCTCGCCATTTTGGGTTCGTTGAAAAGGGGCGAATATTTAGCCTCTCCAAAGGCTCTGTGCAAGGGGATTCTTTGGGTTTTCGAGCCTATTTTGCGACGGGCAAACTTTCAATAAGTGGCAAGGAATCAACAATATTGGATGAGAACCCTCCCAGAAACATGGTAATCTCTCAATGGAGGCCATCACCATGGATCAGAAATCCCCAAAAAACCTCTTCCAACTCCCCTTCATTCCCCCGCAGCCGGACATCGTCGTCATCGGCATCACCCAGTTTGTCTTTCTGACGATCGGCATCCTGCTCCTCGGGGTGGCTCTCAAAGTCAGCAACCCGGCGGATATCACGCCCATGGCGGCCTTCCTGGTCCACCATGGCGTGTGGCTCCTGATGATCCCGCTCGTCTGGACGGCGCTCTCCGAGCACGCCTACCGGATCGCCCCCAAGGGCTGGAGGTATGCCATCCGCGGGTCAGGAATCGTCCTCGCCGCCATCATCGGCATCCTTTTCGGCATCTGCATCCTGGCCAATACGTAAACGCACGTCAGGTCGGGAGAGTCAGTCCTTCCGGGCAAAGAGGCTGGCGGGCCATTTCTCAACCCAAGCAGGTTTCCGGCCAGCCAGAAGCGCGGCGACAGCCAGGAACGTCCGGCGGGCGTCACCGAGCGGATGATAAAAGGCGTTCCAGTTTTCACTATCCTCGCCGTCGTGATTGGGAATGACGTGGTGGAACCGGCAGGCCATCGCGAGTTCGCGAGGGGCGCTGCCCGCACGGCGCTCGATCTCCTCGAGGTCCTTGAGGGAAAGTTCCCCTTTCTGCCGCCGGGTCCGGCGCAGGAGCTTTCGCCGCATGACGTCGACGATCAGCTTGTCCAGTTCCACCCCGGGTTGAGCCTGGAGGAACCTCACCTCCTCCAGAGCCACGGGTGAGATAAAGACGCTGAGCCGGGCGACGGCCTGGAGTTTATCATGAGAGAGAAGAGTCTCTCCGATGAAGGGGTTGCCCTCAAAGAGCATGTCCGATTTCGCGAGATTGCGGGTGAGTTCCTCGACATCGAGCGCCTGAAGGTCACCGCGCACGTCGATGACGACGAACCGCTTGTTCTCCCGCAACCGTTCAATTTCGGCACGGGACCGGAAATGGTAATCCTTCCCATCAGCCTCCCCAGGACGCGGCGAGCGGGAGTTGTACAGGACGAGCGGACGCACTTTGGCGAGGAGTTCCGGCTCGAACTGCCGCAGGGCCTTGAAGAGCGGGCTCTTGCCCACGCAGGAGGGCCCGCTGAGAATGATAAGCCGGCCGGTGGTTTTCATCCGCGCTCCTCCTCAAGCGTCTCCCAATAGGCATGCATCCGGCGGATGAAGAGTTCCGATCTCTCGGCGAAAAGCCGCGCCCCGAGCGACCATGCCTTGCGCCGGCAGCCCTCCAGCTGGCGATCAGTTTCCGCGGCAAAGAAATCCAGCAGTCCGGAATCAAAGCTCCCACCTTCCGCCAGGACCTTCTCGCGGACCACACAGAGGTCGTGATCGTCCCCCAGGATGTCTCCCAGCGCGTCAAACTCCTTGCGCAGCACCTCAAGGATGCCGGGCCAGAGAGGACAGAGAAACTGGCATTGGTTCGTCAGGTCTTTCACACGCTTTCGCCATTCGTGATATGTCTCGGGATGGGGATCGTCGTAGGCGGAGCGCATGGCCGCCCGCGCCTTCTTGTACGTTACCAGCAGACCGTCGCCGAAGAGAGAGAACTCGCCTTTTCCGAAACGGAGCTTTTCGTACCGCTGCGCCGCCTCGCGAGCGAGCTGCGCGGACTGTGCGATCCGCTCCGTCAGCAGTTCCTGGGTCAGAGCCGGGTCTTCCCTGTGCAGGATCACACCGAGAGGCTCCAGAGTCCCCGCATGATTCCCCGCCCCCTCGACCAGACGGCAGAAGGCCGCCCGCGTGGCGTCAACATCGCGAAAGGCCGACAATCCCCGCCCGATATCGCGAAACAGGGCATTACCCTCGCGAAACAGCTCCGGATGCACGGGCCGCAGGAGGCGAAAAACCGCCCGCAGGCGCTTGCAGCGCTTGCGCGCCTTGTGAATGGCCTCCCCGCGCTCATCGCCTTCCACATCGGACGCCAGCCGTCCGGCCTGCTCCACCAGGCACCGCCGCAAGGCCTCACCCAGGGGTTCATCAATGCGAAGCTCGAAGGACATAGGCTATAGTTATAAGGCGAGGGGCGGCTATCCGGGGCTCGGCCCCGCTCCGATCTCATGCGTGGCCGCCTTGAGGCGCAGGAGATCCAGTTTTTCAAAAGGCAGGGCAACGAAGAGCTGGATGCGATGATGAATCTCCTCAGCGACTTCAAAAAACGCGTGCCGCACCTCGGCCTCATCCCCCGTCACCTCAGCCGGGTTGCGGGAGCTCCAGTGGGCAATGATCGGCTGCCCCGGCCAGTCGGGCGTTGCCTCCCGGGCTGCGTCGCAAAGAGTGATGACAAAATCAAACTCCACTCCCTGAAACTCCTGCCACGACTTGCTCCGCGCATCAGAGGCGTCGACATGATAGTCGTTTTTCAGGATCTCGATCGCCAGCGGATGAACAGTGCCGGAGGGAGCCGTGCCTCCGCTGCAGACCTCGAACCGGTCTCCTCCCTCCTTGCGGAGCAGGTATTCGGCAAAGATGCTGCGTTCGGCGTTGGCGGTGCAGAGGAAAAGCGTCTTGAACTTTCGCTGGGGAACTTCGTTGGCCATATGCTATGTGTGGGTCGTCGTGTGAGGACTTTCCGAATGCGCGACCAGCCGGAAAGGTACGAAATGTGACGAATTTGTCACAGTCCAATCTTGCCCCGGTATTGCGAGATGTTTCAAAAGATGTATCCCACTACGCGCATGGAGAACTCCAGCGAACCGCTTCTCTCGGTTCACGGTTTACACAAGAGTTTCGACGACAACCCGATCCTCAAGGGCGTCAGCCTCGATGTCGAAAAAGGCGATCTGGTTTCCATCATCGGCCCCTCGGGCTGCGGCAAGAGCACATTTTTGCGCTGCATGAACTTTCTGGAGATCCCCGACGCGGGAAAAATCTCCATCGCCGGGGTGGAGATCGACTGCCAGGGGCTGGAAGACGCCCCTCCGCGCGACCTGAAGGAAAAGGCCCACAAACTCCGCCAGCAGGTCGGCATGGTTTTCCAGCAGTTCAATCTCTTCCCGCACAAGACCATTCTCGAGAACGTCATGCTCGCCCCGATGGTGGTGCGCGGCGTCCCGCGTGAGGATGCCGAAAAGAACGGTCTCCGCCTGCTCGAAAAGGTCGGGCTCGGCGCGCTGGCCGATCGCTACCCCGCGCAAATGTCGGGCGGCCAGCAACAGCGCGCCGGCATCGCCCGCGCACTGGCCATGAATCCCCAGGTGATGCTTTATGACGAGCCCACCAGCGCCCTCGACCCGGAGTTGGTCGACGAGGTGCTCAAGGTCATGAAGGACCTCGACAACGAGGGCATGACCCAGATCGTCGTGACGCACGAAATGCGCTTCGCCCGCGACGCGAGCGACTACATCGTCTTCATGGAAAAAGGCCACATCGTCGAAATCTCCGACGAAGACGAAATCTTCCAAAACCCGAAGGACGAACGGACTCGTCAATTCCTCAAGAGGTTCATCTGATGCTTCGCCTCCTCGCTTCCATCCTGCTCTGCACAGCGGCTCTCGCCGTCGCCCAGGAATCCGCTCCGCAGCCCGTCCTGCGCTGGGCCGCCGATCCCGACAGCAACGCGCCGTACACCTTTTACGACAGCAGCAACAAGCTCACGGGCTTCGAGTACGAGATCATCAACGCCATCGCCAAGCGCATGGGCCGCAAGGCCGAGTTTGTCCAAAATGACTGGGACGGACTCATCCCGGGCCTCGGGCGCGGCATGTACGACGTGGTGATCTGCGGCATCGAGATCACACCTGACAAGGCGGGTGAAGTCCTCTTCAGCAACCCGTACTATGTCACCTTTGAGCAGTTGGTAGACCGTAAGGGCACACCGCCCATCACCTCGCTCGATCAGCTCTCCGGCAAGCAAATCGGCACGCTGGACCAGACTGCCGCGCTGGCCATGCTGGAGAAAACGCCGGGAGTCGAGGCCAAGACCTACGACGAGGAAATCAACGCCTATCAGGATACGGCCAACGGGCGGCTCTTTGGCGTGCTCCTCGATTATCCGATTGCCAAGTATTACGCTGCGCCCAATCCGAACCTCCAGTTCAGCGGTCCGCCCTTCGGCCAGATCGTCTACGGCATCGCGATCAAAAAGGGCAACACCCAGCTCCAGCAGGAGCTCAACGCGGCGCTCCAGCAGGTCATCGAGAGCGGCGAAATGCGAGATATCCTCTCCCGCTGGGGGCTGTGGACACCCACCGTGGCCGGGGCCTTCGGCCAGCCCGAGGAACCCTCACTGCCCGACACGTCTTACAAGGCATTCGTCGCGTCGCACAGCGAACACGCCAGCCTCTCGACCAAGATCCAGCAGTATTGGAACTACTGGCCGCTCCTCCTCAATGCCGCCATCCTCACGATCGAAATCTCTCTCGTCGGCATGGCCCTCGCCATCGCGGTCGGCTTCACCCTTGCGCTCATGCGCGTCTTTGGCCCCTGGCCGCTGCGCTGGCTGGCCACGCTCTATATCGAGATCGTGCGCGGCACCCCGCTCCTCATCCAGTTGCTCTTCATCTTTTACGGCCTGTCCCAGCTCGGCACCGTCCTCGGGCATCCCGAGCTCAATATCAAACTCTCGCCCTTCATCGCGGGCGTGCTCGGCCTGGGCCTGAACTACGCCGCCTACGAAGCCGAAAACTACCGCGCCGGATTGCTCGCCATTCCCAAGGGCCAGATGGAAGCCGCCCGAGCACTCGGCATGACGCACTTCCAGGGTTTGCGGTTCGTCGTGATTCCGCAGTCCTTCCGGTTGGTCCTGCCGCCGGTCACGAACGACTTTATCTCGCTCCTGAAAGACTCTTCGCTCGTCTCGATGGTGACGCTGGTGGAGTTGACAGGCGCATACCAGCGAATCGCCACGCAAACCTTCGACTTCTTCGGTCCCGGCATCCTCGTGGCGATCATCTATCTCCTTATCGGCCTGCCATTCGTGCGGCTGGCCCGCTACACCGAGCAGACCCTGGCTGTCGATCAGCGGCGGCCTGGTCAGAAGCCGGGCATCGTTCCTGGCTTCATCAAGATCGGCAAGGCTTCGCCCCGCTAACAAAAAAGGGCCGACTGATCAGGTCGGCCCTCTTTCAAAGCAAACGAATTTACCCGAGGCTCGGGATCTTGCGGATCGGATCGACGTCCGCCGCGTAATCCACGCCCTCAAGGCCGAAGCCGAAGAGGCGGTAAAACTCCTTCTGGTATCCGGCGAAGTCGGTCGCGGCGTCGATCGTCTCGGTCGAGACATCATTCCAAGCGTCGCGGACCTCGGCCTGCACGTCTTCACGCATTTCCCAGTCGTCGATACGAATGCGCCCAGCGTCGTCGAGCTTGGGCCCCTCAGGAGCGCAATAGTGGTCGGCGAAGAGGCGCTCGATCTGCTCGATGCTGCCCTCGTGAAGCCCCTTGGCCTTCATCACCTTGTAAAGAATCGAAATGTAGAGCGGCACGACCGGAATGGCCGAGCTGGCCTGCGTGACGAGCGCCTTGTTCACGGAAACGAGCGCCGTGCCGGCACCGAACTTCCCGTTGATGTCGCGAGCCGTTTTCTCGAGGTCGAGCTTGGCACGGCCGATGGTGCCTTCAGTGTAGATGGCCCAGGTCAGCTCAGGCCCGATGTAGGAGTAGGCGACCGTCTTGAATCCCTCGGCCAGCGCTCCGGCGTTTTCGAGAGCAGCGATCCAGAGCTGCCAGTCCTCGCCACCCATCACCTTCACGGTGTGGGCGATCTCCTCTGCCGAGGCGGGGTCGATGGATACGGTCTCGATCTCCTTCTTGTCGGTGTTGAGATTCTTGTTGGTGAAGGTCTCGCCCGTCGGCTTGAGCACGGACTTGAAGACCTCGCCGGTAACCGGATCGGTACGGCGCGGGGAAGCAAGGCTGTAGACGATCATGTCGATCTGGCCGAGGTCGGTCTTGATCGTCTCGATCACCTTTTGCTTCATCTCGGTGGAGAAAGCGTCGCCATTGAAGCTCTTGGCGTAGAGGCCCTCCTTGAGCGCGGCCTCCTCGAACGCAGCGGAGTTGTACCAGCCAGCCGAGGCGGTCTTTTTCTCCATGGGTTCCTTTTCAAAGAACACGCCGACAGTCGAGGCGCCGCCACCGAAGGCGGCCATGATGCGCGAAGCCAGGCCGTACCCGGTCGAGGAACCGACCACGAGCACGCGCTTGGGGGCATTGGGCAGGGAGGGTTTGCTCTTTACGTGCGCGATTTGCTCCTGGACATGAGCCGCACAGCCGTCCGGATGAGCCGTCGTACAGATAAAACCGCGAATCTTGGGAGTGATAATCATGGGTTCCTCTTGCTTGTGCCTCCTTTCCGGCTGGGAGGCAAGCCTCGGAAATGCTCCCCCGTCCCGGCCGACCGGCGGCGAGGGAACCGCGTTTAATCCGTGGTCTTCCTCATCGCCCTGTGGCGGCGGACCGCTTCCACAAGCGGCGCAGTTGGAGCTTCAGCCCCTTCATCCGGATAAACAGGGCGTCGTCTGGCTGCGCGGCGCGATAGGCTCCCTCCTCGTAAGCGAGAGAAAACTGCCGTATCGCCTCTCGTTCATCCGGGTCGACGGTGTTCTCCGCCAGCCTCCCCAACCAGGCCAGCGGCGTCTCGGGGAGACGACGGTTGCGCGAGGTGCGCGCCCCGAGGTCCTCGAGTTCCGCCAGGAGCCGCTCGACGCGATTCTCCGACCGGGCCGTCCGCCGGGCGCGCAGGTTGCGCAAAAGCCACACGAAGGCGATGCCGACGAGCGCGATGAAGATCATCACGTCGACGTGCTCCCAGGCCTCGGAGTTTGCCAGCTGGTTCCAGGCTCCCTCCGCGCGTTCAAGGGATGCGGTGACGGTGGCGGCGAGGTAGCTCGCGCCCGTGCGATACCAGGGCCACAGGGAGGAGTCCATCTCACGGGCGATGTCGACCGAGAGCTGCGGAGCGACGAAGTCCGTGGGATCAAACCGCCGCCATTCGGCGCGGGAGGAATCCCAGGCCTCGACCCAGGCGTGGGCGTCGCTGTCGCGCACGGTGATGGTACGTAACCAAGGGTTCCAGGTCCCACCACGGTAGCCAGTCACGACCCGGGCCGGGACATCGCCCAGGCGCAGGAGGTTGGCCCCCGCCGCGGCGAAATGCTCGCAAAAGCCGCGCTTCTGCTCGGTGAGAAACCGGCCCAGGTCATCCGTACGCCCGGGCCGCTGGGTGTAGCGAAATCCCCCCTTGCGAAAGTACCGCGCGACCGCCTGGATCTTCGCCCGGGCATCCATTCCCGGCTGGAAAATCCTGTCGACGATCGCCTGGACACGCGGATCGGAGCGCACGTTTTTCGGGATGCCCAGCGCTCCATCCGCGAGCGACGGCGAAGGCGCATCCGGCATGGCGGACGAGGTCGACACGACATCCATGCTCAACTGGCTGCCACCCACCGTCTGCAAGACTGCCGCTCCGAGATCTGTCACCACGATCGCCTGATCCTCCCACCGGGCATCGACATAAACCGCATGATCGAGGACCGGCACGATCCCCGCCCGATTGGCGGCCAGGTCCTGGCGATAGTGAAAAAGCCCGGAGCGCGGCTCAGGGGGACGCCCCAACAACTGGCGCATGCGATCAATCTGCCGGGAGACCCGCGCCCAGGTCATTCCCCCGCTCACCTCCAGCACCTGGCCCCGCCAATACATCTCCGCCGGACCGGGCAGCGCCTGCTCGGGAGCGAAGCGCGCCACCAGGGCCACCCGACGGGACTGCACGATCTCGGCGATGCTCCCCGGATTCAGCACCCCGCTCCCGGAAAATCCTGTCAGGACCTTGGGCGAGTAATCCGAGAGATTGGGGAAGGCCAGAAAGATCGCCGTCACCACGATGCCGACGGGAACGACCACCCGGAGCGACCTCGCGACCGATACCCACAGGCTGACCGTTGCCTCCGGCGGACGGTGAATCTGCTCGGCCAGCAGCAGGAGCACCACCACGTCGACGACGATAAACGCAGCGCCGACGGGCGGGTAGGGCCGCAGAAGAGCACTGGCCAGTACCACCAGCATGCAGAGCAGCACACGCATCCCGCGCTGGTGGGTCACCGGCCGCAAAAGCAGCAGAGATCCGGTGATCGCGCCCAGGTCTCCCAGGGTTCCCGCCAGCCGGAAAAAGCTCTGGTCGACAAAAACGCCGATCGCTCCCAGCACCAGCGCCACGCGCACCAGCCACACCGGCAGGTAGGTTTGCCGCTGGCGCAGAAAGGCCCCGGTCAGAAGCGCGGCCAGCGCTGCAAGCAACACCGGCCCCCTTGCCACGAGGACAAACAGATGGATCGCCATCGCTCCCGCCAGCACCCAGCCGAGATGACGCTCGCGGCGTTCCATCAGTTCGTTCATGACGCTCCTCCGGGGAACGTCGCCAGGGCCTCCTGACAGGCGATCAGGTTACGCCCATTGATCTCGCCCCGATGCGGAGACAGATCGAGGAGAAAGGGCCTGGACTCGCGGACGCACTGAGCCATCCAGCGGCTGAGCTGTTCCAGCCGCGCCTCCGGATCGTCGAGAAAGCCCGTATCCCGCCAGCGGAGGACGACCTCCCCGCTCCCGCCCTCGTCGAGCGTGCGCACGACCATCTTTCCCGTGCGGGCGAAGACACGCCAGTCCATGCGCGAAAGAGGGTCCCCCGCCTCATACGGCCGGTGGCCGCTGACGTCATCGCCGCCCGCCCCGCCTCCTTGCAGGTCTCCGTCCCGGGCCAGGCTTCTCTCCTCCAGCGACAGGCCGTGAGGGCGCGGATAAACGTAGTAGTCGCCCTCCGGGGCGAATTCCTTCCAGGCAAAACACAGCCCAAACGGCATCACGCTGGCAACCCAGAGACGCGGCACGGCATGCCGCCCGCGAACAGCAGGATCAAGCGGCAGGCGGGCCACGAGGGTTTGCCCCGGCTCGATCATCGGCAGCCAGGCTCCAGTCGGCTGGAGCCGCCACGCCTTGCGCCAGGGGATCGCCCGGCGCACATGGAGCCCGATCCTCTCCCGGGCGGCCGAGTTTCTCACAGATACCTCCAGCACGGGAGGCTCTCCCGCCGGGGTCGGCGCGGACCGGCAGCCGACGATCTCCAGCCCGCGAACATTGTCGTTGCTCTGGATGAGCACAACCAACCCCGCCACCACGAGGGAGATGCCGAGAACACGGGTGAATTCCCTGTTCCCAGTGAACCCGAAACCCAGGGCAAAGATCAGCAGCACCACAAAGGCAAACCCGATCCCGGGCCAGCGCGGAACGATGTAGATGCGTTCTCGGATGCGCTTCGCCATGACAGAGCCCCTTACCGCGAGCGGGTTTGCTCAAGGAGCGAGCGCGCCATCGTCGCCGCCTCCCGGGGATCGCCCGGCACCCGGGAAAATTGGGCCAGACGATGCGTCGTCACCGGAAGGAAGACCTCTTGGACATCGTCCGGCAGCACATACTCCCGGCCACGGAGAAACGCCCGCGCCTGCCCGGCCCGCTGGAGCCCGAGGCTGGCGCGGGGGGAAAGAGACCACTCCCGAGTCCGCGCTCCCTCGAAAAGGTCGAGAATATACTCCGAGACCGCCTCGGAGACATGCACCGCCGCCGCCTTCCGCTGCCATTCGCAAAGCTCCTCCGGTGTCGCGAGGACGCGAAGGCTGTGAAAATCAAACGTGGCGCCCCCGGCGGTATTGCGGTGCCGCTCAAGCAGCTTGCGCTGCGTCTCCCGTCCCGGCGTACCCAGGGCGATGCGCATGAGAAAACGATCCACCTGGGACTCGGGAAGCATGGCCGTGCCGATCTGCTCATGGGGATTCTGCGTTCCGACAAAAAAGAACGGCTCCGGGAGCCCATGTGTCAGCCCCTCGATCGTCACCTCATGCTCGTCCATGGCCTGCAATACGGCGCTCTGCGTACGCGGAGAGGCGCGGTTGAGCTCATCACCCAGCACGAGCTGGGCAAAGATCGGCCCCCGATGAAATGAGAAGCTCTGCCGCCCGGCGTCGAAGACCTGGCTGCCGAGGATGTCGGCGGGCAGGAGGTCGTTGGTGAACTGCACCCGCTTGAAATCGAGCCCGAGCAGCCGAGCCATCACCTTCACCAGCGTCGTCTTGCCCACTCCCGGGGTGTCCTCGATGAGCAGATTGCCCCCGGAGACAAAACAGCAAAGCGCCAGCTCCAGTTCCCTTTCCCGATCAATCAAGGCCCGGCCGGCCTCCGCCTGAAATTCTCGCAGAAAAGACTCCATTCGCGTCGGCAAGATACGCCGAACGAGTCAAATTTCCCACCACTCGTTTCCCAAAAGCAAAAAGGCGCCAGAATCCCCCACCCCGGCGCCTTTTTGAACAAAATGTCTGCGATCTGTTCTATGCAGCCATGCGGCGACGGCGATGAACGATCAGCCAAGCCACTCCGGCCAGCCCGAGCAGCGCCCAGGTGCCTGGCTCGGGAACTGCCGTGTAGTTCAGGTAGATATCGTTACCCACCTGGCTGAAGGCAAGCGAACCGCCCGTGCTCGAAAAGGTCTGACCGAGCGAATCGTTCGAAACCGTGCCGAGGTTGAAGATGCCTGCCACCGTCGAGGGGAGGTTGGCATTGCTGAAGACAAGCCAGTTCTGATTGGCGGTCCAGAAGGCGGAAGTGAAGTCCACCGTGGAACCCAGGCTGTTGAAGACCACATTGAAGGCGACGCCGCTCTCAATCGTCAGCGTGCCGCCCGTAATATCAACGCCATCGAAGTTGGTGCCGCGGCCCGCCGTCGTATTGGCAGCGAGTTCAAAGGTGAAGCTCGATCCGGTATTCAGCGTGAGTCCCGCCGACTGGGTGAGTACGCCAGGGCTGTTCCCCGGAGAGAGCGTACCGCCCGACTGGATCGTCGTCGCGCCATTGATCGTACCGCTGCCGCCGAGGGTCGCCCCGCTCTGCACCGTCACGTTTCCGCTGGCGATGCTGCCCGAGCCGCCCACTCCGATGATGAGCGAACCCGCGCTCACCGTCGTCGTTCCGGTGTATGTATTGACTCCGCTCAGGATCTGAGTGCCGGAGCCGACCTTCACAAACCCGCCCGTGCCGGAGATGACGCCTGCATACTGGGTGTTCGAGGAATTTCCGGTGGTCAGCGTCGCCGAGCCGAGCGTCACATTGCCGCCCGAGACGCCGCCGCCAGCCAGCGAGCCGATGGTGTTATTGAATCCGTTCAGCGCCAGCGTGGCGCCGGCCGTATTGGCCAGAGTCACCGCCGAGCCAAGACCGAAGGCGCCACTCACGCCGTCAACTGTGGCCACTCCGGCCTGGAGGATGCCATTGTTGATCGTGGTCGCACCCGAGTAGGTGTTGGCGCCCGAGAAGGTCTGGACACCCTCACCGATCTTCGTGATCGCAAGATTGCTCGTCACGACCCCCGCGTACAAAGCGGACTGGTCATAGTCGCCAAGGGTGAGGGTCGACAGCGTTCCCGAGGTATTCGTTACCACGGTGCGAGCCGTCACCGAGCCGTTGGCGAGGCCGTTGATCGTTTCGTTGAACCCGTTGAGGTCGAGGGTGGCTACGCCCGTCGTGCCGCCGCCGCTCAGGGTGACATTGCCCTTCCCCGCGCCGTTCGAGATGACCTCGCTCGCGCCGAGCTGGACCGTGGGGGAATTGGCATTGCCATTCGCACCGATGATCAGGCCTCCGGCGAAGTCGTTGGAGGTATTGGTCAGCCGGAGCGTTCCATTGCCAACTCCCAGCGAGTAATCTCCCGTCACCTTGCCGGTGATTATTCCGCCGCTTGCTCCTGCAAAGGTCACGTTGGGCGCGGCGAGTGTCACCGTGCCGCTGATCGTCTTGCCGCCCAGATCGTGCGAGGCAAAAAGATCGCCGGACTGGAAGTAAAAGTTATTGGCAAAGACCAGCGCGCCGCCACCGCCGAGAGTGAGGCGGGCCGTGGGCAGGAAATACACATCCCCCGTGCCGAAGGCGGAGGCGTTCGTCGCAGTCACCGTGCCCCCGCTGACATAGGTGCCGCCCGTGTAGGTGTTTGTACCGGTCAGGGAAAGATTGGATGTTCCCGCCTTGGTAAGGGTCACGACACCCGTGCCATTATTGGTGATCCGCGAGTTGACAGTCGTCGTACCGCCGGTTCCCGTGATGATCAGCTCGCCTGCCGTGTTATCCGCTCCACCCGCTGTCAGCACGCCCGTCGTACCGCCCGCGCCGACGGTCAGCGAGCCGGCGCCCTGATTCCAGATGCCGCCTGCCGCTCCGAGGCGAAGCGTACTGGTGTTGCCGATCGTAATGGTCTGTGCCGCCGAGTTCTTCGACTGGATGGTGTTCACATCCGTCACCGCCGCCCCCAGCGTCGCGCTGCCGGTAGTGGATGCCACGATGCGCACGTTGCTCGATGCCGAGCTGGCGATGACGCCTGCCTGAGCAATGTCCGTGTAGCCCGTGTAAGCGACGATGTTGCCGCTGCCATCATTGGCCGCCCAGTCCGTGGCAGTAACTGCCCCCGTACCTGTCGCAGCAGCCGAGGTGGTCGCCCAACCGCCGAGGATTCCGTTGGTATTCGCAGTGGAAGTTTTGAACGCAGCCGACCCCGTCCCGCCATCATTTAAAGTCGAAAAACTCACTGTGCCACCAGCGGTCCGGCCAATAGCGCCCAGATCAAGAGTCGCACTATTGGTTCCGTTGCCACGGCCAATTACGTTGTTCGCACCGGCGGAAATCGTCGTTCCATTAAACGTCTGGCTGCCTCCCGACGTACCCGCCTGGATGAACAGGGTCGGATTCGCTCCAAAATTGGACGGAATCAGGGACGAGCCGATACCGGAATCGTTCTGGCCAACCATGCTGCCAAGCACGAGGTTGCTGCTGCTGTTGATGATATTGGAAGCCGGTGCACCGGTTGCCGCAAAGTTCAGAAGCAGAGCTCCCTGATTGACCTGGGTCGCGCCGGTGTAGGTGTTCTGACCTCCGATGCTCAGCCACCCGTTTCCGGATTTGGTAAACGCCGATGAACCGGTGATTACGCCGTTGTAGGTCAGCGCGTTGCCAAATGCCGGATTGTTCGCAGTATTAGCCACCGAAAACGTGCCGCCATTGGCTCCCAGCGTAATGCCACGCTTGGAGTCCAGATTCACGGTCGCATTGCTGGCCCACCTCAGAACGCCGCCATTCAAAATGAAATAGCTCGCCTTGGTCGTGGCCAGCGTCGCAAACCGGGCATCGATGCCAAACTGAACCGCTCCGTTATTAATAGTGAACCCGCCGGCGGAGTTCCCCCCCGAGTTCAGATTCAGCGTCCCCGTACCCTCCTTGATCACGCGATTCGATCCGCTCGTAATCACTGCTCCCGAAGCGAGGTTCAAAATCGAACCTCGATTCCCCGTGGCGCCGCCGACTTGAAAAATCTGGTCACCGCTCAGCGTAATCGGAGCGGAGAGCTGCTGCGGATTGAGAGAGAGCACCTTCACTCCGACCCCGGTGCCGGACGAGGCGAGCGTGATGGCAGACGTTCCCGTGATGGCATAGCCATAGTTTCCCGCCGTGGCCGGAGCCGCTGCAGAGGCGGAGAAAACAAGGCCATCGGCATTCAAGCCTCCCAATGTCACCACACTGGTCGGTCCCGTGATGGCATTTCCGGAGAAACCCGGCGTCCCGAAGACCACGGTCGAGCCGCTTGTGGGAATCGCGCCGAGCGACCAGTTCAGAGGGTCGGCCCAGTTGGCGCTGTTATTTCCGATCCAGGTATCCGTAGCTGCTGGCATGCCGGACGCCAAGACCACGCTGGCCGCGAAAGCGAGTGCATAGCCTCGCCGGACTGAGTGGGATGCGCTCGAACGCGAAGAACGCGTCGACTGCCATGGGAAAGTGTGAATGGACATAGATGGGGCGGGTGTTTTCTGTGGGGTGACTAAATCGAGGGGGTAGTCCCGGGCTTGGCGAAGCACAATCTGTCGCTGATTCTATCTATCGAACAAAGCGGACTTCCGTTCCTGCGATCGGAGCCGCTGGCAGAAGGATGTCTGCACGCAAGAAAGCGAACGGATAAATCGACCGTTGCCGAGCCAGACCGTCGGCCTGCGAAAATGATAGGAGACGAACTCACGAGGGAGGAGGGGTTAAGTCCGATGTACGTCCCGGTGCGCTGCTCGGCAAATGATGCCGAGTTCTAGCTATAGAACATTCTCGCCGTACGCTTCATCCCACAAAGCTGGTTCCGGGCGTTTTGCATTGGCAAATTAGCTAGCTCTTTCCATAACAAGCGGCGTGAAGTTCCGTCGCGGCAAGTTGCGCAGATGGGCCGTGGTTCCTGCTTTGACCCTGGTCTGTCTGCTCCGGCCGGACGTGGTCTTTTCCCAGTCGGACCAGCGGCAGCTCAAAGACATCTTCAACCTGCAATGGCTGGCGACCACCCGCGGTCGCCCCGAACAGGTTTCGGAGCTTCAAGCGGGACAGCTTTCGCTGACGGCGGCGACGCCTTTCTTCATGACCACCAATCCGCAGTCCATACCCGGCGGCAGTTCTGCCGACATGTACTTCAGTCCCTGGGTCACGGCGGAGTGGAAAAAGCCACTCGGCCGCGACACTAACTGGTATCTCGGCGCATCCTTCGCCGACTATCAATACATCCGCTTCCCGGAGCTTAACTCGGCCTTCGCCGAAGTTTCCGCCGGGATCACCAGGACCCTCGCCCGAGGCGACTGGTTATCGATCTCGGGTTACGCCGTGGCAGCATGGGACTACAACATGAGCTCGGCTTTTGCCGCCGATGACTGGGAGGTTTCGCTCTCCTTGGGCCTCACGATCGATCTCGATCTCGGCCACGGGCACTCCCTTTATTTCACGCCGGATGCCACGGGACTACAGGCCTTCCCCGGCAGCGCAAGTTCCAATTCCTTTTTGTCGCTGACGCCGACAGCAGGGTGGACCTGGCAGGTGACAAACATCATCACCCTCGGTGCTTACTGGAGTGGAGGGATCAGTTGCTATCCGGTGATCGGACAATCGGACTTCCTTCAGTACATCGGAGCAAATGCCGACTGGCAGGCCACTCCCAATCTCTCGATCGGCCTCTCCTGCATTGAAACTCTGGCTTCCAGTACAAACGCGGGATCGCGGTATACGGATCTCAGCGCGGGCATCACGGTGAAATTTGCGATTCCGGGCCAGTAGGCGACAGGTTATCGAAAAAGCATCACCCGAAAGCCCGGGTCATAAAAAGGATGTTATCGCGATCTCACCCCGATCACAGGGCACGCCATCCGCTTCTCGAACGCGCCGAGCCTCATAAACAGAGGCTGGCAGGCGAAGCGCCCTCTCGTGAGGCATAGCAAAAAACTTTGCAAACAGGTCCGGTGCCATCGCCGCCGCGCCCCCATAAGGTTGATCTACATTAGCAAAAATGTCAGCTTGAGTTCCCGTGAAAACCTCCCCGCTCCCCGGCGACAGTTTCTTCCGTTTCATCCGCTGGAGGACTTTCACGTGGCTTTCCATCTTTGCTTTGCTGGGCATTTCATCGTCTATCCACGGTGAAGAAGCAAAAATCGTTATCGATAAAAATGTCCCCGTCGTCATGCGCGATGGGGTCACCCTTCGGGCCGACGTCCGCCGGCCGGACCGGGACGGCAGGCATCCCGTCCTCATTTTCCGCACGCCCTACGACAAAGGCGAAGGCGATGCGGACAACGAAAAGACCTTCGCCGAGGCCGTCCGGCGCGGATACGTGATGGTGATTCAGGACGTTCGCGGCCGCTATGCCTCCGACGGGGAATTTGTCGCTTATCAAAACGAGGGCAAAGATGGTTATGATACCATCGAGTGGGCGGCGCAGCAGCCTTGGTCAGACGGGCGGATCGGCACCTTCGGGCTGTCTTATCCCGGTGCAGTGCAATGGCTGGCCGCAGTGGAAAACCCGCCTCATCTCAAGGCGATGGTTCCAGCGATGTGCCCATCGACGATGGGGCCGCAGTGTATTTACTTCGGCGGTGTCTTTGAGTCCGGGTGGGCCAACTGGTCTTACATCAACATGTCGCCGGATACGCGCGCGAAAAAAGGCCTTCCCGGCCCCAAGACCATTCCCGAAGCCAAAGCTGAATGGGCCCGGCTCGGCGGGGCCGATACGATCCAAGGCTGGCTGCCCAGCCTGCAGATGCCTTACCTCAAGGATGTCGAACCCTACCACTACGCCTGGCTGGAACACGGGCCGTACGATCCCTGGTGGGAGTGGGGAAACTTCCG